>Ga0123352_10015808_pt1 | contig 12015 bp, 8 predicted proteins | sample TergutLab28metaG_FD_89700 | JGI IMG/M metagenome (GOLD analysis project Ga0123352, IMG submission 89700) | Labiotermes labralis P1 segment gut microbial communities from Petit-Saut dam, French Guiana - Lab288 P1 | ecosystem: Host-associated > Arthropoda: Insects > Digestive system > Gut ...
CTTTCATTACGAACGCATGAATGCCACACACCTACAGTGGACTGACTTTTTTATTCTTAGTAAAAAAAGCATGTTCTCCCCCCCCCCCCAAAAAAAACTCCAATTTGTAGTACACCATACGCCACGCGCTGAACGGGGATGAAACAAGCACACAACATTTCAGTGTATTAAAACTGCACTTTTGAAAACGGGTGTGAAGTCGCGGAATGAAATCATGCAATTCAGGAGAGTGACGGGCTCTTTTGAACACCGTAATGAACAATCCAGTCGTACAAAATGTGTACAATCTCTTGACTAGCCGAGAGACTACCAGCTTCACACTAGAACTCTGATCCACTATGAACACCACTACAATATTAAAATACAACATCCAATCCCTCGGAAGAAGAGAACATAAAAATTTGTACTCTGATCGTCGACCAGCTGTCCTGCATTACCAAAAACAATAACACCACCCCTTTGCAATTGGACATCATGAGTCGCATTCCGTCTTATACGTGAGACAACCAACACGAACTATGGCCCACAGTTTTTATTCAGCCTGTGCCAAATTATAGTGAATAAGAACACGCGGTACTCGTCTAAGGCCCATGACTTGATTTTAGGCTACTGTACGGGCGACTTTCTGTTGGACACTTACTTGTTGTTGGGACGCTTGCTGCAGCAGCGGAGGAGGCAGCACTGTCGCTCACAACGAAGTGTGACGAAGCCTTACACTTACCTGCAACAACAAAGATGTGCTCAATTAACACTTTGGACCAAGGTTACATAAACTGTACATAAAATCACAGTTTTTAAGAGAGAGAGGTGCAACTGGTAGGTCTGACTCCCGGAACCTCTGCACATCCGTAGCCATTTACCAACAGCAGTGGACTACACATGCATCAACGTCCCTCCCAAGCGATTCTGCATACCGCATTGCTACTGACCTTCACTTACTGCACAAACAATACACCGACTTAAAGCTTATCCAACTAGGTTCAGAATTACGTGAACAAAGACGAACATCGTTGATTATTCCAGACAAATCGTTAATGAAGCCGCCCATCGTCTGGAATGTGAAGCTGCGTCGGGCACCTGTCACCCACGCGAAAGCCTGAAGTGTCCATGTTTTGTTTAACACTGTAGGTCTTCGTGCGTGTTTGAGTCGTTGACACTCTCAGGAACATTCTCTATTTACGTTCAGCGCACCAGCATACGCTATGACTCACGGATCATTGAAGACCGATCCACGCGTTATCAGACGGACAGCTTAAACTAAAACGCAGTAACCGCCCACCTTACCATTAACATTTCTGACACATTACATAAATGTAAACGCGAGACCCCGGAAGTTTATCTTTCCCCGACATAAAAAGCTACGAGTTCAATTGATGACCAAACACTGTTAGAAGTCTGCGATGATCCTACTCTGCAGTCTTTTACTACTGAAACATGTCCGCTCCGTAACATAACACCTGCCCTAACGTTCAGTCTATGGGAAAATGTCCTTCATTTATGAGTTGCTGCTTCATTGTGCGTTCCTCAAGATAAAAATTACAGCGTAAATGCTAGCTAGTCTATTGTCTGCGATTATAAAATATACAATATCAGACCACAACTTCCATTTTTATACGTGGTTTTATCTCTATAAGCATCACAGACAACATATTACAGCCACAGTACTTTCAGAATGGATCAACATCGTATAATGTCCCGCTAAGAGTACAACAAATATCGCCCCCTCCCTCATATCACTGGAATAATCAACTCGAAAAAAACTTACAAGATTTTAAAACAAAGGACTGGGAAGAACTAATGTTGATGCAGACGACGACTGGCCCTCTTGGACAACCCTGCTAAAAAGCCGCAGTCTTCGTACACCGACGTTACAAGAGGGAGGCTCGGCTCTTTCATGGGCTACAAGTCATGCTTAATAAATGCCAGACTACACATGCATGAGGACAATCCCTTAATTGCCAACGGAGCAATGACACTTGTACGTTTCTGAGGCAGGCGTCATCACACTGTGATCACCTGTAAGTGGTGCACAAGTGTGCCTTATGGATAGCCAGAAGCAGGTGTCGGAACAGGCGACATGCTCATGGCAGACAAGCACCACGACGGAACTGCTAAATCACACGCATTTTCAGTTCGTCAGCGCTGATTAGAGGGGGAAGTGGACAGTCAAGGAAACAATACAAAACTTGAGCCACAATGGTTTGGTCCACACCGTAGCCGGTCAGCGACGGGCAAGTTATGAAGCCGGGATTCGAGTCCCTGCTTAGCGAACCCACTTTAAGTAACTTCTAATGTTCGGTGTTGTTAAAAGTAAATTGAGGTTTAAAATAATCATTGTCAGACGACATAATTCTTGGTACTTAAACAAATTACGGGGTAATTTCTGCATTAATAACTGATTTCAGACTAGCCGATAGAAGTCTATGGAATGGCCGAGGTCTTAGTTTGCGAGGGGACACCGCGGAAGATCGACAGCGGTAGTACGCGTGATATTGAACGCAACTCAAGTGTCGGCACCGTAATTGCGCAATTGTTTAACAAGTACGGGACAATTATCCTCACTATAACATGCTTAAACATGTTTACTAAATGATACACCGGCATATTTCCGATGGGACACTTTAAATACACGCAACTATCAATACATGGCGATTCGCATCTATTTCATCAGCAGTAGAACACACGATGGTGTAACTTAAAAGTTTTTCTGCGTGAACAAATCCCGAATACATTTCCACCCCGCCTACAACCGGATAACATTAAGTATAATACCTCGAAAGCTACAACCACAACGAGCTAAAGTACTCCAGCAAAGAAACCAGCCATGAATGGCAAATGAGACACATTTGCCAGTCGACATTCCTTCCACCGCTCACAACTGGCTATCGCTAGTGGTTTTCCTCCTACGTATTGCCAACTTCAATTCTGAATGTCCCAGACCCTCCAAGCGTACTTCATAACCAGTCCATTTTTGACTTTATAGCCTTAAGACGGTCCAAGTGATGAGTACATCACGGAGCTCCCCATTGTGCAGAGACTCTTGTGCCACATACGAGGTGCAGCCACCTACATCTGACAGGCGATAAAGTTCTTTTTTAATTTTCTGATCATAACCTCTCGGTCATACATGCACCAGTAAGGTACTCAGTCACGTAGAAACTTGTCCCAACGTAAATAACGGGCCTACGATATTGTAACATGTTACAAGCCTGTCAGCACTGAAGCACTTATGTAATTGGATCCAACAGTATGTTACTTTCAAACGTCAGTAACTTGGTGGGTGTTTTTATTATTCTCGCATCACATTATGACCACTTGGACGGAGAAACAGCCTGCCACATACAGCGAAAGTTGGTCGAGAGGACAACAATGACCGTGGGGTTACATTACGGCCAGTAACTCCTCCTTTCAGTTAAAAGAAATTACAATGCTAGAAAGTGCTAACAGAAGCCTACAACAATGGAATGCGTTTCCTACACTCGTGCTGAATTTGTCAAAATGTACGATTTTTATTACTGATAAAACAGAGCCAGCTCTCGAGATTAACATCTAAAGAAATGTGTTCCACCTCTCTGCTGTTCCACACGAGGCAGTGGGATCGAAAGATGAGGCAGCAGCTTCACAGAACGCTTCCTGGTGGATCGGTCAAGTAACCTCAACATCTTATACACTAAAGTGAGTTGTTACACGATCCGTGTAGTGTAGTTTCATGCGAAAAGAATTTTGCAGAAATATCATATGTATGCGCGACAGTTTCGGAAATAACTCGCTGTAAAGCCAGTTTCTTCGCCAACCTCGGTTTCTCCGTGGAAATAATGGCACAGTATTCGTCTAACATATCCCCCCCCCCAAAAAAAAATCCCACAATGTACAGATCACAGCTGTATTTTTACTACTTAGTTCCCTTACGATTCGGCCTCAAAACCCAACCTCAGTGGGGCACTTTCTATTAATCGAAGGCGTTCGATACATTACAATTAATTTAAATGCTTTCGAACGTATCCTTGTAAATTTAAAGTATGTAAAATAATTGTAAATTACTGCGTTCCTTCGATTAATACTCAAAAAGTCTCCCATTGAGGATGGCCAGTTAAGGCCGAAACATGTAGAAGGTAAGCAATGAATACAGTTTTGAGTCTGTGTACCTTTTTGGCAAGCGTATTAATAATTAACCTGGACAAAATGCGCCACAACATTGTACAGTACTTGGAGACGCGCCAAGATCGTCCAGTCCAACTCCTTTCTACTTCATCGTTCACAAAGTGCTATACCAGTCTACATTACAAAATCCTTGCATCTGAAAAAAAGACGCTATTAACTAAACCAAGAATCAATGAAGCATGAAAGACAGCAGTACCAATGAGTAAGTTCAGAATAATGATCATATTCTACACAGTTCCGCTGTTTTTTTTTGTATTGTGTGGGACTAAAGCAATAGGCAAAAGGTGCTTTCACAGGAAGCCATTGTGTTCTAGAACCCAACCACTGCATAATAATGTGTTTCGCTGATAAGTGGACAACAAAAGTTATTTCCTGCTTCTGCTTTCCCTTTCTGCCACGATGATAATCGAGCAACTGAGGGAAGAAACAAATCAGTCACCTGCTACCATAAATGAACTCAATCACACCCTGCACCTGATAGGGGCATGGGGTACAATACCAACTGTCCCAATTGACTGTCCGCATTATGGACATCAGATTGAAAAGTCTGGGACACTCTGGATCTGAACAACGCTTACGTCTGGATGTTTTACAACAGGTTTGAACGGTATTACTCAGCGACTTTTATTTGTGTTACGCAGAACAAAACTGTACAATAAGAACCAACAGGACGCGCTATTTACTTTCAATGTAAAAGGTAAAGTGATCCCGTTACTGGCCCGGTGTGGTCCAGACCGCGGCACTAGTAGGGGATCAGTGGTCAGCAGCACGCCCCTGCCGCACTTTACCACCGGGAAAGACCCGGTACCCATTTTACAGGAGGCTGGGTGGGCCCCAGGGCTGGTCTGGACGGGCGGAAAATCTCGTCCCCACCGGGATTCGAATTCGGACAGTCCAGCCCGTAGTCAGTCGCTATACTGACTGGGCTACCCGGCCCAAGGTTACTTTCAATGTATTTCAATAAATAACCTCTACATGTTTCGAGCAGACTTACTGCTCATCATCGGGAGGTACTACTCTGTCATGCGTTTATGTTGACTGGCTGTTGCCAACAGCCAGTCAACATAAACGCATGACATATCAATTGCTGTACATAGAGTAGTACCTCCTGATGATGAGCACGAAACATGTAGAGGTTAATTATTGAAATAAATTGAAAGTAAACAGTGCATCCTGTTGGTTCATATTGTGCGGATATATCACGATGCACGGTCAGTAAAACATTAAATTAAAAAAAAACCAGAATGAAACGTTTTGGACACAATCTTTTTCCATCTAAAGGCGTGACGGATGACAGATCAACAGGTGCAGTGTAACTCTGGGATCAGGTTTCTCCCTGTCAGTTACACATGACGAAGGAAACATATCCCGTCTCCGAAACATTGTACCTGATACACAGAATGTCCAAGGAGTTCCGTCGGTGGCAAGATGTTCCGCTTTCAGAACCATTACACACATGGGAACGAAGGCTACATAAAAGTTTCTGTAAATGCATTTTAAGATTATCGCTTTTTTAGCTTTAGGGTACTTATGTGTCAAATGTTATAAAAAGAATGGATAAACACACGCACATCCATATCTCTGTGTGTATAAAAAACATTTTTACACACAAATATTTGTTCCTGCAGGGCATTATCAGCCTTCAAGGGCCATTAATTACGTTTTGCTTGATTAGAACAGAGTGTGTAAATTGTAAAAGCTACGCATCTGTGCTATTAGGTGCAATCACTTCAGACATCAACAGTCGTTCCAAATTTAAGTTAAACTGCACGTAATAACAAGCATGCAGTCACCTCTGAGCCAGTAACAACCACCCATCTACGACGCAACAACCAATCCGTTGATTCTGCATAAGGAAATAACTGCTGTTTGATCACAGATCCATACAAGACAGGCAAGGGCACACTGTGGTCATGCGTAGAAATTTTTAATGCTCAATCAACTGATACATAAAGAAATCAACAGGCTTTAAAAGGTTAACCTTTTGAAACCAAGTTCCTTTATGTTTCAAAACGTCTCACATTCACAAATTCTACGCTGTGCTCACAAAGCGTATTTACACATTTCATATGTATCTCAGAATAGAAAGCGAATTTTGCCCCATATAACATTTACCTACACTATTTATAGCCGAGACAGTGAGCGTTTACTGCGCGGTACGAACTGGATCTGTAGGTAGAACAAATTATTTTGCGTCCTTAAAGCGTTAAAAAGCAAAAGCCTAGTTCTCGTTCACAAAAACACGCAGAATTTAATACTAAATACTGTGTACGTACTTTTACTTCCAGTCTCACGTGTCAGCACCAACAGCATTCAAACTTTTGATGAATATGTAATAATTCCGATAAAGAAATACAAATCAACTAACGATATACAATTTCTGTAAGTACTGCATGTAAAAAGTTACATATAAAACTATAATACTGGGATAAACTGGTCACGCAGAATGTATGGTGGAAAATGTAATATTTCAGTTATCTCATCGAAGGTAATAAGTAGCACAGAGAAAGACGCAGAGGGTAATAACGGAGTAACTCTTATACGTGCATATGAACTGGCTCTGGATAAGCTGAAAGTGCATGGTGGGCTAACGTCGACACGAACAGATAACGCTGGCAATATACCAGCATTATAGGGTTTAATAATCTGATAACAAATGACGAAAAAGGGACCACACCCAAGCTCTCAGGGCCGTGACTACGGCCAGCAATGGTTTTTTAAACCGCTTTACAATGTACGGGATACGGCAGTGCACATGTACCAATGTTTCGTGGCAAGATCCTTCCGAAAGACTAGTGACCACGTACGATAGCGCCAACCACTCATGTCCTATTCCAGAATGCCTCAAATCTCATTTCACAGTAAGCTATCAGAAGTGCCAGTTTTAAACCACGGTGTTCACTAGTGTGTTTAGGTAATTACAGCGCGCGTTTGTTATGACGTCACTGTATCAAAAGAAAATGGAAATTCTGATTGAAATTAAACTGCGTACTTTATTTCGACATTCTTACGCGTCTCATATTCCTGTTGACTATGTTCTAGGTTTCACCGCCCAATGGAAGGAATGATCTAGTCCAGTGTTGCCCAAACTTTTGTGCTCGCGCATCCCTTTTGGCTTCGAAAAAATAACCACATATCTTCACATTCTTGTTCACGTCAATACAGTGTGGCCGGATTATAGGTATTAAAAGTCAACAACTGATACCTCAGAACTGATTTTAGATACGTGTAAATACTGAATACAAACCAGCAGCACATATAACAACGCAATGCATGATTTGACCGTCGCGCCCTTCGTGGGTATAGGGCGTTTCTCAATTATATATTCCAACGATCACACTAGATAAACATATCGCCAATTAAATGAGTTCGGCGATTATTTTTATCAAAACATTATGCCTTTAATTCCGAATAATTAAACTTCAAAGTAACCGTTACAGAAAACCGCTGATCTACTGGTCAGCAATTTCTCTTCATATTCTGGAGGTGCCTGGTTCAAAAGTCGTCCCAAAGACTGACTATTCTGAAAATTTTCGCATTGTTCCTCAGTCCCTCCAGACAAATTCAGGGACCGAATTTCAAACAGGCCAAGCTCACCCATTCCATATTCAATGACTTCATTATTCTTCTTATCAGTCAAAGTTACTCAAACTGAGATCCTGACAACGTTGTTAAACGAACAACACACACACACAAATTATTCACCGCCGTCGCAAGGCATGAACAGCTGCGACACCATCAACCCTCCTGGGGGTGGTAAAGACGGCCGGTGTGTAGAGCTGACACTGGCACCTTCAAGTGTCGACTGTCTAGAAAATCTGAGCCTGAACCTCCTGCAGCCCTAAGAGCCTGTACAGACATGTGCAGGGATTGCCTTAACACAACCAGCGACTGCTGTCAGTGCCTGTTTACGCGACACCTTCCAGTCGCCTTGTAACCACGCAGAAATATACGGATGGAGATGACTTGAACGTAAGAATTTATGTATTAAGAAGTTGGGCTATGACACTAACTAAATTTCGAGGTAGATAAGTCGAAATTTCTGAACAGCCTAACAACTATGAACTGTTCACAGTAGACTTTGGGCGATGACGCTGTGTTCATAGCGAAAACCTGTATCTGATATCAATTCGTGGCAACAAGGTAAACGCTCTTCCTGTCTGCCTTCGTACGGGGCTTCTAGCAGAACTGCATGTGACAGACGGCTGGCATATAGGAAACTAAACCGTATTCCAGTTCCTTTACACCTCAAGATTTTGGGCCAAATCTTTTAAACATATTCGCACATCTAATTATTGGCTTCATCTATGTGAAACGCCGTACAAACTACGGACCATTTCATTGCCCAGAGTGTACTTGTTACATTCGGTACGATAGGCTCGAATCCCGTCCGATGACGTAGCCAATACCCCGTGTATCTCCATCACTTCTCTTAGTTCCTTCACGAAGCATGCATTAACATTACTTAGCACAACATTTTCGTGACTGCTTACGAATCATCACCGTAACAGTATTTGTGTACGACGTATGGAATGAACCCGTGTGGTAAGAAATTTGGATTTGTTTTCCGATTTTGACACAGTGTCGTCTGGTAGGATGTTACGAACGCTTCGGAGAATCCTGTTTCCACCTACATCAGGGTAAACAGCTGTATCAGGCTCCTCCAGGACGTTGGAAAGCATGTATCACCGTCCACAATTCTACGGTTTTCACCCAACTGAATAGTCGTGTCCAAATCTCATATACGGAAGGAACAGCTACCCTGGCTGCATGTTCCATCTCTGAAACTAGGGAACACATTTCGATATATTTTCGTACAGCAGGTTCCACACCAAGGTCTAAATCGTGAATTTAAATCACGTTTGTATGAAGCCGATATAAAAAAAAATCCTGTTATACTTAGAGCAATCGAAAAAAATCAGTTCTCTGACAAACGCCTAAATATACAGTGGTCCGATAGGTTGTCCCGAAACGTCGGTAAGGAATTACCAATACACGCAGCGTAATTGCCCCGTAGAGTGCAGTTTTTCGTCTACTTCGTGTCGGAACACTGAAATCACGAAACGCTAGAATGTTACATAGTGCATGCGTAACCTTGCAAGCACACACGCCCAAGCCAGAGCTCATCGTGGTCACCGAAGGTGGACAACTTTGCTGGCGCCTGTCTCGAATGCAGAATGTTTAATGTGTCGTGCATACGCAACTGCACCGGAGCGCAAATGGCGTGATTTTATTATGCACAGTCAAATGGAAAGGATGGAACGGAAGCGGAAGTGGCCGACCTCAAGGTGACATCCCGACATTCTGCTAAGGACATTCAAAACTAGACAGTCGACGTACGTAAACCGTAACATTGAGGAGCGTCCGTGCAACCACTGTTGCGGTGGAAAGCAACAAGTATTACACAGTCCGAGTGTGTGTTTGTAGCCTTAGCTATACAGCAGGCAAAGCGCATTCGCCATATTGTGATCTGTGGCCTGTCCGGCTCTACTCATTTTTTTCCACATTATCTCATAAACGGCACGATATTTGGAAAAAAAAGTTATTGAACATGACATGTGTGTTCTTATTTTCTCCGTAACTTTTGTCTGAAACATTTCTCATTCTCAGAAGAACTGAGCGAGGTAGGATCAAAGATGTATATTGATATTCATGTATAGTACCCGATATTCTTGTCCGATTTTTAAGAAACTTGAATTTTCTCAGTAGATTTCCTAAAAATGCTCAAATTTCATCAAAATCCGTCCAGTCGGAACCGAGGTGTTCCATGCGGACGGACGGACAAACAGACACGACAAAGCTAACAGTCACTTTCACAGTTTTGCGATCGCAACTAAAACGCTTTCACGATGATTGGTGCACTGGGCACTTGTTGCAAACCGAGAACCCCCACAACACAACTCGTACGACGGCTCATCCTGTCTCCCTAGCAAATATATGTTAAACGCAACGATTAAAATAGACAGCAAATCGATACTATATACAAGCAATTGCATCTGAAGTCTGTTTTCCCTTACACAGGAGGAAGTCAGGCCAGAATGTGAAAAAAAAAAAATCCACGTTTGTACAATGCCAAAACAAGACTAGGAGGTATTCATACGCCACCTTGAATACCCTTACCCTGAAGGGCTGCTAAAATTAAATTATTTCCGTAGGACATGCCAGAACGTTGCTGCGGACTGTGTTGTATCCACATGTGACCACTAATCTCTCTGCCGTTTGCCGTATCGCTCTGTAGGCCATAACATATGACCAAGAAAATACATAAACACCTGCAATGTCGTTTCGTGTGTTGTACTCATTTTGAAAGCTGTCATTTGAACAGCATAATTATTACTTACTTTATAACCACAGGATGTATTCTTTAGTATGGATTTCTGTTTTGTAATAGTTGGGGAGTTGGAAGAGATGAAGTGAAAAGTAATTTATAGCTTGATCGTATCGGAAAACTGTATGGCGCTTGAATTCTCTCCTTAAGTATTTTTGTGATAAAACACGCCTCAGAAGCTCTTTCAGTTTTCTGTGCTGCAATGAAAGTGAAGAGATTCGTTCAACTATATTGAGTTGGATCGGGCTAGACGCTGGGTTGGTGAAATGGTAGAAAGTGATGTCACTGTTTTCTCTGAAGTGTTGTTTAGACGGGCAATAATGACGAAAATAAATGAGACACGGAATTTGGCACAGTGGAACGATATTCTGAATTGTATTGTATGGATATTTTTAAGGAGTCTATAAATGTCTAACCTCGTGATTAAGTGTCCCGGTACTTGATTTCGTTTGGTTAATAGACTGAATGCCATGGAAGGGATGTGAGGAAGATTCTTTGCGTAGTTCTTCCCACTTTCTTCGTTACTTTCTTTGCACGTTATGCTTAACAAGAACAAAAGTATGACTAGTCATGTCTGTCTGTCCAACCGACCCGAGAGTGCTGCCGCATGTTTCATATTGAGAACTACTGAACAGATTTCGAAGATATTTCGTATGAATGTTTCGACATTGAAGACCACACCAAATTCGAACTGTTTTAAATTTTCTGTATTTTATAAAAACAATGAGGCTGACACACGGAGTTCTGAGGTGGAGGCATCAGTATCGCAATTACTGAAACGCGATAACTGTGGTAATGAAAGCTTCCAGAATAACAAATGTTCGAGGGTTTAAGGAATTTACATACTTAACAAAGCGAATAATTTTTAGGGGAAAACATCGTACAACCAAGAGTAGTTAGTGTTAAAAGTTAATATTTTCTGCGTAAGTAAGTGCTCTTCTTCCCATTTTCTTCTGCTCTCTGTAGTGCCACATGACTGCGCATCTGGTACCTCTTGCGTTCCTTATTTTTGTTAATGGTCTGCGTGCTCAGACTAAGCAAATTAGACTTCTGCGCTTTTAATGTGAATAAGCAGGGAGACCGCTCTTTTGTTGAATGTTCGCTGCTGCGAACAGCATTCGCCATCATTTGTGTCTGTGGTAAATGCGTTCTTTCTAATGAGGACAGTTCTCTCCTTTCCTGGCCCATTTAGTGTATTATTGCTGTAATACTGTTACAGTTTCTTAATGGTTTTATATTAGTGTTCGGTTTAGTTTGGTTTTGTTTAGCGCTGGCGTGTTGTAAATGTTTTGTGGCGTTGGACACCCTGATGAAGTAGAAATAGTAGTAGTAATAGTAATAATAATAATAATAATAATAATACTTACTCCATGGTGCAGAGTCCTTCTTGAGAAGCTAACTGGATTGCAGCTAGTCAAGAAATTCCCCGCATTTCACGGAGCCCGAAGGTTCATTACCGCACTCACAAGCGTCCACCACCTGTCTCTATCCTGGGCCAGCCCAATCCAGTCCATATACCCACATCC
>Ga0123352_10015809_pt1 | contig 12014 bp, 9 predicted proteins | sample TergutLab28metaG_FD_89700 | JGI IMG/M metagenome (GOLD analysis project Ga0123352, IMG submission 89700) | Labiotermes labralis P1 segment gut microbial communities from Petit-Saut dam, French Guiana - Lab288 P1 | ecosystem: Host-associated > Arthropoda: Insects > Digestive system > Gut ...
CCACACCACCCCAGCCAAACCACAACGTAACTCGTACCAGAGCAATACAACCCATGAAATAACTCAACAAATAAGTCGCAAGCTCCTGAGGATGGATGTATTAACATCCGAAACATGTTGAGCGGTAAATAATGAAATAATAAACAAGTGACATCAAGTTGGTCTCTCTTTATTCAACTTCCGTCGGTTTCTAAACACACACGCACAATGCATTACACCACTATTTGTCACACGCCTGTTCACATAAAATTAAGAATTTAATTATAATGTAATATCAGTGAATTTTATGTAATTTTTATAAGGGACTTCATAAAACTTGTGAATTCTTTCATAATTTTATTGTAAACCCGAAGAAGGATGTTGGTTCAAATCTGCTGGGTTTTACGCAGTAAATTGTTCGTGAAGATGCAGGCACTCTGCTCTTTCGAAACTTCAGTGCCTGTTTACTAGTCGACGTGGCTTAACATCTCAGACGACTTGAATCTTGCGCTGAATCGCTGTGAGAACCCCAAATCATCTTCGCATGACACTTCCTTTTAAAAAACGCTCTTCCCAAAGAGACTGAGATAAATTCTCTTCGCAACTGCCTTATTTGTTTCGTAATTTGTAATTGTGACATGAAAGATTTTTGTAGAATTTGGAAGAAAGTTCAGTGTTGACTTGGTACAGCCTGGTTTACCATAACAGCAGACAAGTTCAGCCCACAGCACAAAGGACAAAATCAAACAAAACTACCGTGATTCAGTACAGTATAAACGGGGGTACAAAAACTGCAACTTAGGCGGCTTGTGGAAGCAAAATCTCCTAATTTTAGCCAATGAAATAGCAGAAATGAATTTCTCGTGAAATATTCAACATGCGTTGCTTTGATATATTTGCGGCTACATTCCAGATGGCCTACAAACTGTACTGCTATGCGGGAAGTTTGTATCTGCAAGACGAACGGTCGGCTGGATGAGGGAGGGGGGGTGGTTAAGTGCTTTGAAATATGGCCGACAGCCCGCCAGTACAGGCTGACACATAAGCATACGTATGTCAGTAATGAAATTTGTTAGTTTATGTGTATTCTGTCTGGCAGCTAGCGGTAATTGCTTCCAAGGGACGGATAGGGTCGTATATTCGTGCCTAATGTAAAACATGTAGCATATGTCAGCCTAACAGAAGGGTTTGAAGTATTTCAGATATTTGAGACCTTCCGTAGAAAGAGAATTTTCAATGCAAAAGTTTGCAGTTTGGAATTTACTGTATTTCGCAAATGACTACATGCAGTTGAATGCACCAGCATTTTGCTGCATGTATGACGTCACACACAAACCGATATGCCGCCAGATGCTTCACAATGCTCTACGTCATATACCGCACTACAAGAACAAATTTCTGTTGAATTTTTCCAGACAATGTTCTTATAATGTAACATTAGGACGCGTTCTTGCAGTCATTCTTGATGTGAGAATGCAGGAAATATTAAACATTATTTTTGTCTATGCATCGGCTTAGGTATCCTGCATGCAGTGCGCATGCGCCCTGTTGCCATCTCTGGCCTGTCCGGCTATACCGTATTTTTCTACATTATCTCATGTTCGGCATGATTTTCAGAAAATAATTTATTGAACTTAAACTTTGATTTCCTCTACAATTATTTTTCTGAAACATTTCTTAGTCTAAGACGAATTCAGCCAGCCGCTATGACAACTGTCCTTAGGCCTTCGTGTGAAGTGCCGATTGTTCTTGTCAGATCTAAAAACATCCTTAAAATTTCCCAAAGATATTCGAAAAACTCAAATATCAAGTTTCATGAAAATCCGGTCAGTTGGAGCCGAGTTCCATGTAGACTGACGGACTGACAGACAGACAGACAGACAGACAGACAGGGAGACAGAGAGACAGACAGAGAGATAGACAGACAGACTGAGAGACAGACAGGGAGACAGAGAGACAGACAGACAGACAGAAAGAGAGACAGACAGACAGACATGACGAAGCTGTCAATTTTCGAAATTCTGAGAAGCGGCTAAAATGTTTCAGCAATTCTCTAAATCTGATTTCGAAATTGTTGTACGGGATATCCTGATGGATCGGTCGTGTTTTTCCTTAGTCCTTCCTTTCCAATTCAGGACAGTGTATAGAATAAAACGGCAGACACATTTCTTCCACATTCCTTCCAAATTATTCACTTATCCCGTGACTGAAAGCTGTAAGTGCGAACTCCTGCGAGTCCCGTTAAACAAACATGCTAACTAAATAACTAACTAAAATAAATACATATGTTATTGTCATTTGTTAGCGAGCGAGAGCAGTATGTGCCATCCGTCCATTTAACTTTCTATTACATCCTATTCTGGGACCGCTGATTCAATTATGCCTTATAATTACGATAGGCGAATTGTAGTACAAATATCAACGGTTTCCAGTACACGAGTTTCACAATAATAGGCTTCATTAAAACTTAGAATCAGACAAAGAATTTGTTAAAATATTACCGTAGCTTAGGCGCCGATACAAGGTGAGGTGTTGGAGCGGTAATGAAGTGTAAACAATAGGTGTGGGTATCAGTCAATAACACAACAATATCTAAAAAATATGATTAATAAAGGATGAAGTAAACTACATGTTTCGGCCTATTGTTGCCATCATCAAGTTTACATCCGAAAGTATGGTGGTATTGCTTTACAGGATTGGTATGGGTATGTCACGATGGTGAGATCTCAGCACCTGTGATGTTTTTTATATGCTATTTATAGGGGGCACAAGGGGGGGGCTATCTTTAATGTGCGCTATCCTGGGGGTGTAGCTCTAGTATGTCTGCTCGCTGCTGTCCTGTGTGGGTCTCCAGCTACTGTTTGTCTATATCCGATGTAAACCTGATGATGGCCACATTAGGCCGAAACATGTAGTTTACTTCATCCTTTATTAAACATATTTTTTAGATATTGCTGTGCTATTGACTGATACCCACACCTATTGTTTATATACACACAACGGGGAGGGCTCTTTTTATAATTAAGTGTAATATGGAATTGAGTAATTAGAAAAAATTTGAAAATCAAGTGTAGAAGGAGAAAAAAAGTGTTTTTGAAAATACAAAAAGGGGGAAAGTTTTTTTTTTTTAGAATATACACAGTGGACTTCAGAGTGGTGTTTTGTGAATGTGACAAATTTTGAATTCCATAAAATGCGGGGAGTTTCTTGGAAAAAATCAGTGATTATTGTAATATTAAAAATGCATTGTATAATGTAGAAGTAATTTTATGAAACCAGCTTTTCATTCACTGGAATACGTACACAACAGATGCACAAGATCTCCTCCTGCATGTGTTGGCAATTTCTGGGTGCCCTTCTCGTGGTACAGCACAGTGCCACACTTGCCAGTGTGGGACTGTGCTGCGTTCTTCTGACCATTTCAGTTGAATTAATCAGTGGAAGTCTGTAAAAGGAGTTTTCTGAGTCTCATAATGGAAGCTGAATTTCGAATCGATTTCTGGCAAAGTCACAACCCATTCCACAGAGTTTTGTCTTTCGTTGGAAGTGCTTATTCAAGAATGAGGGGGTTTTATTGCGTACAAACTTTTAATACTGCTGGTTTTAAGACCGTAATATAATTAGTATTAATAAAATATAGCGCAGCGAAAATCCGTCCAACGCAAATGGCAATTAAGGAACTACTATATCAGACTTAAAAAGAAACTGGACTCTAGCGTAATTCGTTGTTTGACGGTGAAATTTTATAGACTGGCGTCTAGTATTTTGAAATTTTATAGACTGGCGTCTAGTATTTTGAAATTTTATAGACTGGCGTCTAGTATTTTGAAATGTTTTTTCTCCTTTTATTTTTGCCATTATGATGTAACAATTAACATGTTTTCTGTATTTCCGACAAATTGTATAATTCCGTTAAAGTATAACACAGCTAGTTATCTCCTATAACAGCGAGGCACTTTAGTCCAAGTGTCAAATGAACAGAGAAATATTTGTTTGAACTGGGTACTTCAAAAAACCAAAATTTGTTGCCTTAATAACGGACCGTACTTCGATTAAAATTTCAGTGACGTCATTTTTCCGTGAGTGTGGAATATAGGGAGGAATGAATTGCGAATGGACTGCGGTTGTTCAGTTTGCCAGCCCAGGTTCTTCCTTGTAGAGAATAAGTAGGTGATTTGTAAAATAACGGGTGTCAATCTTAGTGGTGTATATATTTATTTATTTATTTATGTGTAAACAAAACTGTGCTGTAACCTAAAACATTGTTGATCAACGTTGCTGTATAAAACAATTATTAGATTCCTATAAAGTTATGGGATTCAAAACACTGGCATAAAAAACTCTCAAGAGAATACAGCAGTAGATCAGAGACAATCCCTGAAAATTTGGGAGAATTATATTACTGAACTCTAAGATGGACGCAATCGACTAGGAATCCTACATGTCGAACCTGAAGAGAATGTACATACGGACGAGAAGGGGCCTTATGTTTTGCACAGTGAGGTGGAAAAAGCTATAAAAGTGACTAGGGATAAGAAAGCTGTATGAGACGATATTATATGTGGGGATGTACCCAGAATATTGGGAGAAGATGGTCTCAGAATGACGCAGTTGATCAACAACATGTATGAAACTGGAGGGTGGCCGAAGGGTGTCACTGAAGTTAGAATTGCTGCCTTAAAGCAGAAGCCAGAAGCTGCAAAATGCAGCGACCATCGCACATTCATACAGTACAGGTAGTGGCGAGGATAGGTGGAAGGAGGACTGACAGGAAAATTGAGAACTTACTTGGAGAAGATCAGTGGATTTAGAAGAGAAAAGGGACTTGGGATGCAATTTGGACGCTGAGAATAATGTTACAACGAACCTTAGGCACAGACGAAGAACTGTGTGGTTTCTTATTAGAGTGGCAGAAGGTTAACTGAGTTGGTCACATCTTGCGGTAGAACTGTCTTCTAAAACACGTTATTGAAAGGAAGGTACAAGGAAAGGGAGTAGTGACGGGAAGACGAGGAATAAGACGTAATGTGCTCCTGGATGACATGCGAAACAAGGAGATGTTTCAAAACTGAACGAGGAAGCAATTGAATGTGTTGCTTGGAGAACTCACTTTGGAAGAGGCTGTGAACCTGTTGGGAGAGGGACCGAGTGATATTGATGGTCATGATGATCATGATACTCGTCTCGTGGGTTTGCAGTGCTGCTTTCATCTTGTTTTAGATTCAGCTGCTTGGATTGTATCGTCTCTTTGTAATAAAGAACGGCCTCAAAATGAGGCCACCGTGAGGTTTAAGTTGTCACGACGGTGACCATGACGTATTTTACTGTGTGGAGCGTGACGCCGTGTATTCTGCTAGATATTGTCCAAGTTTCTTTTGAGCCTTCTTCCTTCATTTTTAGGGTAGAACAGTGTTTAAACTTACTTTTCACCTATTTGCTTAAATTAAGCCTGGTCCATTTCCTTCCGCAACCTTTCTAAGACGGCTTTTCTCCACACTCTTTCAAAGATATTATTGACACGCCATCTTATCCTACGATGCTCTGTTACTTTAGAATATGGTGTCATTATTAAATCAACAGGGAATAAAATCACACATGTAGCAGGCTTATGGGTCACCCGTTACCATTTCTCTATACTAAAAGGAGAATGGTGTGGTAAGTGCAGTACACATAGAGAGTCACACCAGATAAAAATCAAGTGATGTTGGATATGGGAGATGTGCACAAATCCCAGTCTCCAGATCGCCGTGGCGACTAAATGTTTTCGACGTTCCTTAATATTTGTGAATCCCCAGCATAGAAATTACATTGTTACCATTTTGGCACCTAGAATTTTGAGGTGACTCTTAGATATATGGAACATTTTTGCCGCCGTTAGATATGGTACAATTATGAAACGAAGAGGGGGTAAACTTAAAAAAGTACTAAAAATTAATTACCGTATCCTGATCCTGTGCGATCTGCCCTACCCTATATACTGATATTGCACTCTAATGTTATCCTCCAAGTGATTTCTTTCCTTCACTTCGCGTCCATTCCGTCCATGATCTGACGGCAGTAGTATATTGGAAGAAGTTCACAAAACATGCAAGTCCTTTTAATTCCTCTCTCCTCAGTTCAAACGTTCCCACCAGCCCTCTGCTCTGAGCCTCCTAAGCCAATATCTAAGACGCCTGATATTCCATAGCCACAGACTGCGTTTACTTCCTTTCCGCGGACCAAGTTAAACACGACGACACACGAGCACAATGAATGAGTGGAAACAAGTAGCACATGAACACTGCAATGACCGGAATTTGTTTAATGCAGTACGACAGGACTTCAGGAGCGGAGGAGTTATACCACTACGAATCCTCATTATGAACACTAATTGAAAGTGAGTGGTTAAATTCGGATCCGGCCCGCTTTACCACCGCGAAAAGAGATTTCATTATTTAGTAAAAACTAGTCACGCAGACTTTTCAATGTACTTGTTAAAGTGTGACTTGGATTTCGCAACACATAACACAGAACTTATCTGGTAGCACAGCTGGCTGAGTTGCACCGCAGATGTGGAAGCGTTGTGACGTTTGTGGTTCAGTAGACGGGATGTGCGTCATGGCGGCAGCATCACAGGTACTCTTGTCGTGAGCGGCGCAACTTGCAGGCATCCAGTATTTCAAGGCATGGATGTGAAGATCTTTACTGCATGGATATAGTGGCGAAATATAATAATGTTGTGCTGGACGAGGCCAGCAATATTAATCCTGCACAGGAGAGGAAATATTGTGATTTTTGTTGTGATAATTTCATACCATTTGTAGCGCACACTATGACGGATGGAAAGAATTATGTTGAGGTTGGTTCACTTCTCAGATTCAGGAAAGTAGTTTTCCAGGCAAAAGTGTCTTATGTGCAGTAGTGATGGGAAAAGTAATAACAGAACTTCAAAAATCCATTGCGAATGTAAAAAAATGTCTGGATTATAGATGGTGACGTCAGCAAAATTCTTAGATCGTGGGACATGTTGACAAGGAGAGTCGTTCAACCGATCGCAGAATTCCGCCCACATCCACAACATCAGAGCCACAATAAATACAGAAGATGGAGAAAATATTTTACATATTTATGTAAAAGTCTGAAAGTATGGACTGTGAGCGATGTGTGGTCGGGTAGCTGTGGGGTGAACACACTTGTTCATGGTTTGTATTTAATTCCTAATGTTTCCGTAATTACATTTGTGACGGTTTTTTTATCATTTTTATTATTTAGCGCAATTAGCCTGGCGCTTGTCTGTGAAATTATCCACACCACTTGTACGTTATTTTCATGTGTTTACATATTCTGAATTATTCCAGAACTCTCAGTGACGGCGTCACGCTGACCTTTCTTCAGTTTCCTTAGGGAATTGCTCATTATGAAGTTCAGAATGTAAACATAAATTGACAATTAACATCGGGTTTTGTAGCTTATGGAATTTCACACACCGCGGTAGCACAGTGGTTAAGGTGCTGTGCTACCAATCGGAAGGTCGCTGGTTCGATCCCAGCTGGTTTCATTGGAATTTTTCATTGACATAAAATCCTTCCGATCGCACTATGGCCCTGGGGTCGATTCAGTCTCTAACAGAAATGCGTACCAGGTGTATTTCCTGGGGGTAAATGCGGCCGGTGCGTAAGACTGACAAACTTACCACCATTCTGTGCCGTTGTCATGAAATCTGGGAACCTTAACTTCCTGGAACCCTCTGGGCCACTCCAGGCCTGTAACGGGACTGATTTACCTTTATGCAATTTCACACACTTCCCAACACGCGGTCCACAGTGGAGACACACTATAATTTATCACCTTCTGAAATAAATCGTTATATTTCTGTCAAACACAAACTCCCTACACTTTATTCACAAATGGCTACATGTTGCTATCTAGAAAGACCGAAACATGTCGCCATTTCTGAATAAAATATAACGTGGTTGTGTTGGAAAGAAATTAACGAGTTGTAAGTTTATAAACACAGCGGGATGTCCTCTTTAAAATTATGAACTTTTGATTTATCAGTAGATTTAGTCCGACTTTGATAAATTCAACTGCCTACATTGTACTTGGCGACCACGATAGCACAGTGGTTAAGGTGCTGTGCTACAAATCGGAAAGTCCCTGGCTTGAACCCAGCTGGTGTCAGTAGATTTTTTATTGACATAAAATCCTTCCGATCGCACTATGGCCCTAGGGTCGACTCAGCCTCTAACAGAAATGAGTACCAGGTGTATTTACTACGGTTAAAGGCGGCCGGTGCTTAAGGCTGACAACCTACCACCATCCTGTGCCGTTGTCACGAAATCTAGGAACCTTGACTTCCTAAGAAATCTCGGGGGCCTGTCCAGGCCTGTAATTGGACTGCTTTACCTTTTTTACATTGTACTTGGTACACTGAGATAGAAGAAATAATTTGTGTACAAAATTATTGTAGTGGATCATAACAAAGCACTCGCCTTAGAGAGGCTACTGAAAACGAGTAACATTGTCAGTAGAATCCAGGAAACTTTCGCATCAGGTTCCTCCAAATCGACTTTAGATTAGATTATGGTGATATTTGGACACGCCATTTCTCTTAAGGCAACTGAGAAGCATTTTGAAACCCTCAGTGGAAACAAATTCTTTAGCCCAGACAAGGTTCGAAGCGGGTACCTTTTTATCTCCGTACCGTGTGATCAATTTTTTATGCATTTGTTTCAGGCTGTTAGTCGCCACGTCTTAGGCCGTTAGTCGCCATCCTCTCGCCACAAAGGCCCGTGTCTTATCCCAGACATTTCCACCTGGTGTTATTGATGGACAGATTGGCACTGGGAAGAATATTTATCTTATAACTGTCAGCGTCATTCCACCAGGACTCTTTGTTCTTATTTCATTCATCATTCGTGACCTTATTGTCATGTGGTACTGTGAAGGCCTAAGAACAACTGATGTTGGTCACTTATAAAATCCGAGGACTGCGGTCAACTATCGGCCACTGTAACAGAAAAGACGGAAAGGGTTCCGGCTTAAGCTTTCTGAGTTTTTTGTTGCCTGAGACGTTTGACTGTACCCAAAAATTTCAGTCACGTGTATGACCATACAGTCCACGTGACGTGCATTCAGAACCTCTTAGCATTAAACGTGTATTGTGAAGTGATACAATACTGCTACTGCCGATTGAAGGGCGCGCCACGGATCGGTTGAGCAGTCGCCGACTTTTCCTTGCGAAGGCACGGGTTCGATCTCAGGCCATTTTGCTTGGAATTTTGAATGGAAAATTGACACCGGGACAAATTTCTCAATGAATACTTCTGGTTTTCCCCGTCAGGATCATCCCACCAATGCTCCAGACCCATTACTTCGTCACTGACCCTGTGTAATTTTAACTTATAAAGGCGTCGTTAAATAAAACACATATATGTGTTTCACTTTGTTGCTTAGAGGGACGTGATGTGTGTTTCATAAGAATTAATGAAGCATATTGTCGGACCTTATTGAAGCTTTGAATTATATATTACGCTGTTTCCTCTTTTCACATAAACGAAATTGAGTGAAGAAACTCGTGAAGTTTTTCACACCACAGCATTTTGTCCCTTCTTGAGGACTTTGCAGGAAAAGAAACCGAGTCGATAAGGTTTCAGTACTGTACGCAAACAGCTGTATATTCTAATGTAACAAAACCGAGGCGCACGTAGTCAAGCATCAGATAGCGTCGCTCGCTTGTTTTTATGTTGCTTTCTGTCGCTGTCTGTCTCCAGGGGAAAAAAAAATGTAAAGGCGTTTGTAGACACTTCTAAGAAAATTGAAGCTGTAAACGTATGTTCGAACGACAGAAATGAAGGGCACTAAACTGTATTTGCAACCTATTGATCTATTGCTACAGGAGACATCTAAATGCTGTGCTGTATTGTATGTGTGTATATAATCACCAACATATATGGAAGGTTTGAAGTTGTGAATGCGAAGGTATTTACAGTTGTAGACAGTAGTCCAAAATATATGGATTATATTCTACTTTTAACGTTAACTCCACTACACAGACGACGTAAGGGCCAAAGCAAGAAAGTACAAGCACACCTTAGAAAGCCTACTTTCCTATTTCATAAACGAGTGGTTCCAAATATGTAGGCCGCGGACTTCTGGACAGCTGAAGTTGTGGTTCTTTTCACCAGCTGTTGGCTTCCTCTTTTATTCCGTTGTTTTTACAGCAATTTATAGAATAAGAACTTCCTTTGACTTCAATAAAATATTCTCGGGCCATCAGCAGCATCAGTTGATTAAACGCCAAGTAAATCAAAGTTCCGAGGACCATCTCTGTCCTCGTCATCAGGGGACTGAATGAGAGTCACATTTTCGTCCAAATCCTGATATACCTGCCCGAACTTGGCGGGACCTGTGACTGTTGGCGAGACAAACGCTCCTAGTGGTCCTACTTGTTTGCTTGGTCCTGTTTTTCGTCTATTTACATGCTTGTTAAAGGACCAGGCCTGGCTCAGTAAGAAGCCACCGTTTCTGTTGTAATTATTCTTGTTATACGTATATTTCAGTGGGGACCGCGGTAGCACAGTGGTTACGGTGCTGTGCTACAAATCGGAAGGTCGCTGGTTCGATCCCAGCTGGTGTCGGTGGAATTTTTCTTTGATATAAAATCCTTCCGATCGCACTATGGCCCTGGGGTTGACTCAGCCTGTAACAGAAATGAGTACCAAGAGCATTTCCTGGGGGTAAAGGCGGGCGGTGCTTAAGGCTGACAACCTTACCACCATCCTGTACCGTTGACACGAAATCTAGGAACCTTAACTTCCTGGAACCCTCTGGGCCACTCCAGGCCTGTAACGGGACTGATTTATTTATTTATTTATTTACGTATATTTCAGTTGCTTCCTTTACAACGGGGTTCACGTGTCTTATGTCTTGATACTGAGTTACCATTGAAATCCATGCGGTGACACGTCGCAATGCTGTGTTCTGGCACTGCTGACTTCGCGGGTTGACAGGTTTTCTGCACCAACCTGAGAAGCCAGGTGGAGTTATGCAAAGAGAAGTGCAGCAGACACATTAAACTACTTACTTTACAGCAACACAAAACTCCTAACCATGTGGTCACATCGTTACGTGTGCAATTTATTGCTACGAACGTCAGAATATGTTCGTCTGGGAAGTAAGTTGGCAAGTAGCGGAATTGTGGCGCCTGCAGGCGTGTGTTTAGATTCAACACCTTGCAGCAGTGCTGGAGAAGTTGCCTTCACTGGACTGAAAGGAAAAGAGACTTGCCTTCCTTCAAGCCCTTCGTGTGTTTGAAATATACACATAATTTTGGCTCTTGTTTTGAGCGGATGGAAAATTTGGTCTTTCGAATAAAGGGAACAGCAGACATTGTGTTAAAGAAGATAGAGCTGGCGCTGGGAATGGAGTATATTTTTACCTACGAGGGAAGACATCAGATAAGGCTGCAGAAAATAACATAATGAATAACCACGTGATTTTTATTCCTGGCATTGAGATAATGAAATCAATGAAGGTAAGTTATTTGGAGCATGTGGAAACCGTGGGAGTCAAGAGAAGTTCGTACGTGATTTTGGCTGAACATCTTGAATGTGATGTTTGTTATAAAATGTAGCTGTAAATGAGAAGAACATATTAAATGGATGTTGAAGAAATGCGGAGGAAGTAATGAGAAAATAACAGAAAATCGTATTTTTAAATTTGCTTATACTGTGCTTTTGAATACCAGCTTGGTGTGTACCCTTGAGTAGGCACATGTTTCAGCAAAATTCGACCGTCTATCATATTGCACGTATTGTCATCAGAAGTGTATTCTGTGACACCAATTGTTAAATATTGTGTGTCGCGCTATTTGGAAAATTGAGCGGAAATTTGCAGCTGGACAAGGGATCGTCTCTCGGCAGCGGCACGCCACCCTCTACACCAAAATCTGAAGCCATAAAAAGGCCAATAAAATGTATGTCAAGTCGCTCATAACTAGAAAGAAAAGGAAAGGAAATAAGATAACAAGGATTGGTGGTGGGGGGGGGGGGGGG
>Ga0123352_10015810_pt1 | contig 12014 bp, 6 predicted proteins | sample TergutLab28metaG_FD_89700 | JGI IMG/M metagenome (GOLD analysis project Ga0123352, IMG submission 89700) | Labiotermes labralis P1 segment gut microbial communities from Petit-Saut dam, French Guiana - Lab288 P1 | ecosystem: Host-associated > Arthropoda: Insects > Digestive system > Gut ...
GGTCTTGGTGGTGGTGGTGGTGGTGGTGGTATAACAATTTTAATGTAGGGACTGATAAAAGCTATAGGAATTCTCACCAGTATAGCCAGAATCCCGACAAAGACTCGAACCAGGTACCTTCCGAATAATTCTAGCACTCTATCTCTACAACATCTTGTGTAATATATATATATATTTGTTTATTTATTTAATTAAGATGGAGGGGTGCCGTCGCACGAAGGCAACAAGAACGCCCAACTCGTGTTTGCTCACTTCACAAATTATTAAGGCAACTTTTATCAGAAATGTGACTTTCTGTAATCTGGTAGACAGGTTTCTCCGAAGTGTTTGTCGACCAGACTCCTCTGCATCGCATTCCAGATCATAATCCTAATATTCATTTCCGTAAATTACACATAAACGTTTGTTCGTGCTGACCAGTGCTTAAATGGTTAGCACTACATTAGCTACTGGGGAGTGGAAGAACACGAGTAGCAGCACGCTTTCTTAACTTTGGCACTAGATGGAGGCCAGGAGTTAGATTCACTTCCTGATGGCTGTATCCTGGGGAAAGAAATCCCAGTAACCTTTGAATACGAAATTGTTTTGATCGCGGTGTGGGGAAAGGAAATATCTGTACCCATGCCGGGAATCAACTTCCGACTGCCGGTTTGTCCAAGTCGTAAGTTAGTAACTTACATTGCTAAGCCCTTCATTCTCCACTCTATTTGTTTAGAATCCAGTTTGTATTATTCTGACATGAGAGGAGCGGATGAAGGCGAGTCCTCGGGGCCTCAAAACCGAGACCTTCGGCTAAAGGAGCACACCCCTACAGAAAACGGGCATGTTTGGAGGCCCTGAGGTTAGGTACCAACAAACTTACTCAGCGAGGGACTGGTTATGCGTCCTGAGGACACCCTATCCAACTCAGAATCTCGAGAGAAAGCACAGGACTGATTACAGGCATACTAGACAAGATAGATGAATACAGACGGAACTGGCTTTTACACTTGCAAAGAATGCCACAAAACCGAACCCCTTTGAAATCATACCACTACAGACGACAAGGAAGGAGAACAATTGGAAGACCGAAGAAGCGTTGGCGCGAGGAGCTATAACTCTGGAGACGGAACGGATCAAAGAGTCCAATCCTTGATATTTATAATGATGATGATTATTATTCTGACATCTAAGTCTTGGTCTTCAAGTGTAAATGTCAGGTTGTCATAGTAAAAAATCACACGCGCTTCTTGTCCGTCTGTCCGCGAGTAACGGCCTCAGAACCAGTGAGGATATTATGTTTTGAATTTTACGATGGGGACTTTTTAAGTTGGATTAATTTGACAAAATGACAGATATTTTACATGAGTTTCTTTCAATTTTTGAGAGTAGCGCAATTTTTTTGCTAGCGATAAATGTTTCGAACACAAGTTATTTGTCTCCTTTCAGTGCGCTTGAAACCCACAACTTTTACCACCAATGAAGAATAAACACATCGATCTTAGCTAAGTAATAAAGTTCCTAAAATTTACTGCGCTCTTCTCTTAGTTTCTAAAACTTCGCTAATTTTATTTTTATGTGCTGTTGTTCCCTTTACTTATGGTTCATTTAACTTGGCAATCTGTATTTTATGATTAGAGAGTGTTTTGCGAAAATTCATATATATATATATATATATGCTACAAAAACAAGTATTAAAAAGTCTTGTGACGTGCTGTGTTTTACGGAAAAGCCCTTATCAAATAGGCTGTGCTGCTGTTTAAGGCGGTGTTTCTCAAATTTGCCGCACCCCAAACCCCTCACTAAGTCCTACCGATTCCGCGAAATTCTCCCCAAAATGTTCTCGGCTGTCGAAGCCACACCCGGATGAAAAGCACTGGTCTGAGTTGTGTACTAGAGCACTGGGGTCGTTGGTTCTAGTCCCGTGTGGGGCGTGGTTGTTGGCTGCATTCATGATGAGGTTCTCGCTCTTCAGGAGTATGACACTGCATCACAGGTTAAGCGATTGAAGGATTTCTAACATTCTTCTGTAAGTAACACTTAGAAACCCGACCGTCGCGATGTATTTCGGCATATTGGTCTGTGGCGTCACTGAACAGAACGGAACTTTGTTCTTGGGTGTGATGCCTTGGCATTCAGTAGGTAGGGCTGATGTACCAGTTTTATGAACGAACGGTTACATTAACGACTTCGCAGCCCAGAGGCCGGTAGTTTCCATACACGAAACGTTTTGCCACTCGGCCTGCGTTGTTGTGCAGAGTTCAACGGAATACTAAGACGGTGAACTTGAGTTACGCAGTGTTGTAGTCAAGCCTGTCATCTTTTGTGTTCATATCATACTGTCGTATCAAGTTTGCAACAGTAATTGTAAGTATTCAAAAAACATAAAAAAAATTAAAATCTTTGTACTTTTATTTTTTCGTTTACTACCATTGTAGTAATTCTATGTACAGTGTATACTGCAGTAAGAATTTGTTTAGATACCAAATAGAAACTATATCCGATAAGAGCTATCTAGCACACTAAAGGAGAAGAAAAGGTAAGTAAAAATTCTGTATAAAACTATATCTGGACGTAATTCAATTCCAAAAAGCGTCGTCGTTGACGTATTTATCGCTCCGAAAATAGGGATTTGCAGATACCCACACCAGGTCAACGTATCCATTTTATAAAACAATGTCGCATCAAAATAATTTAACCACGATTAATACAAACAAGGGAAGAGTATTGGATTCTCATTACAACAAATCAGTGTACGTTATGTTGCAGTGAGGAAACGAATCGTTTTTATATGTACATTAAATACCGATATATGTTTGATTTTATAAACCATAACTATATGTGCATGAATTCTTGTATATAATTAAGGTTGCGCTAGGTGAATGTTTGATACAATAACATAATTGGGATAGAAGAAAATTATAAGGAAGTGATCTCTTACAAAAATGAAACATTTCAAATGTTGGTCACCGGCCTTTGACACATTGACGCCTGATGATGGATCTTGTGGGTCGAAAAATGCGGCGTTTTATTATAAAAACAAGTATTGTTGTTAAAATAAAAATAGTTGTGTGCACTGCATTTTTCTTTGATATTTACTATACACTCCAGTCTATCCTACCTTTAAGTCCACCACATCATTTGTTGCCTCCTGTTTCGCCCGAGCACAATGTTGTATATATTTCTGTTCTCTCTTGCGCAAATCATGTAGCCGCAAAACACAATAGTCATCGCTTCCTCACCGAAATGATATTAACCCTTTAAAGACGAAGCACAAACCGCTCTATTTAAAGACCCAGGCCGTACCGCGCTGTAAACACTTTTCATCTCGGTTATAAAAACCAATCAGTTTATGATGTAAGTGGCACAAGTTTCAGTTTGTTCTCAGATAAATACAAAACACATAAATACAGTGTGTGCGGAATGTACAGTTCTTAAGTGTTAAAAACTGGTGGTGCGTCACGTAACCAGTAGGCTTTAAAAGGTTAATGGCGTTAACCGCTAAATAACATTGAGAACAGTTGTACAGAGTATTGAATAATGCTACAAAACAATTGTGTGTCCGGAAATGTGCTTGTTTCGGCTGGAACTGTACTGTATTAGCTCAATGATTTTGTGAGCTCTTCGCTGGAAAGAGGTTCATTAAACCTTTAAAGCGCTGTTTGTGCCACGTAGTCTGCAGTTTTCCCACACGTCCTATTTGTGTGTCTCGCATATTATTATTATTATTATTATTATTATCATCATCATCATCATCATCATCTCCTTTATGCAGGGTATTTATAGTTATATTCCTGAGACAAACTATGTCCGTAGGGAGTACAGTGTTGCATCTATTCTGTTGTTACTATTCATGGTGCTTATCATTAGTTTCAGTGTTGAATCTGTTGTACTTTTACATTAGTACTTTCCAAAGTATGTGTGCAGTGCCCAATATGGCTGTTTTCTGTAGTTCCTTGACTTCATTTTTTCCTGGTATGTTGCTCACGTATTTTCTAAATGACTTTGAAATGGTCCCAGTCGCCCCATATATCACTTGTATCACCTTTGTTTTTACATTCCACATGCGCTGTATTTCTATTGTAAGGTCTTTGTATTTTAGAATCTTCTCGGCTTCTTTATTATTATTATTATTATTGTCATTATTATTACTTATTATTTTTATACCCATTATTTTCCGTTCACTTACAACATTAGAAGATTTGGGTTTGTAACGGAGATTGTGGCTGTCTACTGTGAGCTAGAAACTGACTTTTTAGTTGAAAATAACGTGAAATTGGTGATTCAAAGGGTTAAATTTCATTCCACTGTAATCTTATTTCTAATTCCAAATGAAGCAGTCTGTTGTCCGTTTTCCAATTTGCTGTCGCTGACAAATTGTGTTGGGAGTTATTTCTTACTTATGAAGAATACGGAGTTGAATTTATGATATTTAATAAGAATTCTACTTAAAATACTGAATAAAGTCTGTGTTATAAAGGAATGTTTGTTATTTGCATTTGCAGAATTCCTGCCACTATACAGGATATTTACTGCCAGTCTCTCTTCATTACGCGTAATAATGCTGGAATGTTCACACATTTACGTTTTCAGTACAATTCTAAAGCCAAGGAAGATGATCGGAAAAAGACAATACGTAGCTATTTGTAAAGTGTTAAGGCTTATTCTGCATGTGGCGCGTATGGGTGAGGAGAGAGGGGTGTATAGGGTTTTGGTAGGGAAATCGGAGGGAAGGAGACCACTGGGGAGACCTAGGCATAGATGTGTGGATAATATTAGGATGGATCTCCAGGAGGTGGGATGTGGGTATATGGACTGGATTGGGCTGGCCCAGGATAGAGACAGTTGGCGGACGGTTGTGATTGCGGTAATGAACCTTTGGGCTTCTTGAAATACGGGGAATTTCTTGACTAGCTGCAAACCAGTTAGCTTCTCAAGAAGGACTCTGCACCATGGAGTAAGTAAGTAAATAAGTAAGTAAGTAAGTAAGTAAGTAAGTAAGGCTTATTCTTTTGTCACTGCGTATGTTAATAAATAGTTACGAATAGGACCAGGTGGCAGCATAGGCTTGCTGCTGTGTCGCTATACATTAATTGTGAAACTGGTAGCAGGTGGTTGTAATATTCCCGAAAGGAGCACAATATGACAGCCCTAAGCAACAATTAAATGCATGCTTCAACCGTCGGCATTCCTTTAAACATCTTGTCTACTCGTACAGGGGTGTTGATAAATCCTTTGCTCGAATTTATAATTCTTACGTGAAAATTGAACATATAAGTTGCCTTTAATCCCTCTAAACGTTCTTGAGAATCTGCAGCAAGCATGTATTATTTGATCTGAGCAGTAGGTTAGCTTCCAAGGACACTATCGATTTCGTCCTACGACATCGGGAAGTAGGTCGGGCTGAGGACTTATCAGCACCCCGGAATATCAGAGAATGTGCACTGCTCTTTTAACGTGAAGCACAGATTAGTCGTTATTGGCGACGTTTTTAATCAACTGTGTTTCTGCATGCAAAGTATCGTGTAAAAAGGTAAATCAGTCCCATTACAGGCCCAAGGTGCCCAGAGGGTTCCAGGAAGTTGTTTCCCGGACAATGGCCCAGAATGGTGGTAAATTGTCAGCCCTACGGACCGGCCGTTTTCCCCCCAGGAAATACTCCTGGTACTCATTTCTGTTAGAGGCTAAGTCGACCCCAGGGCCATAATGCGATCGGAGGGATTATGTCAATAAAAAATTCCAATGACATCATCCGGAATCGAACCAGCGACCTTCCGATGTGTAGAGTAGCGCCTTAACCACTGTGCTACCACGGTCCCCCATAAAGTATGGTGTGCCCACACATAAATTGTTTTTTGGTACATGTTATGCTGAACAATTCATCTTTCAAATTGTAAAGGGGTTTTTGATGTGTGTGCATTTATCAGTGTGTCCGTTAAATAAAACCTTGAATTGGCTTGCTCACTGCGAAGCGAACACATATTTATGTTTGAGGAAAATGAGTTTCGTGCTTAGTCTTGAACTACACTTATACGCCTGGACACATTTTAAAACATTTTTAAACAATCAACTAAATGCACAATACGCTAATTACTATTATTTATATTCAAATGGCGACTACGTAGTGTTCCGACCCCTACGGGATCGTCATCAGTGAGTAAACACGTCAAGTAATTGTGTATAAAACAAACTCTAAAGTAGCTGTAAACAGTTGTACCTCGATGTCTTGTCCACCATGTAAAAGAAATTGAGCATAGAAAGACACATTTAGCGGTCTCTGCTGTGTATCAAAGCTGCATGTTTATGCGGAAGTCACTTTAATTTGGACGCGTCCTGGACATGGTTCTTTTTTTATATATATATATTAACAACTTTGCGAAAATATCCCTTCAGGGTGTTCTCCTGTCAGAAAGTTTTGGCTAAATGTCATCCACGCACACAACATGAAAATAAGGAAATCTCTTTATCAAAGGGAACTGCTCTGAAAGTTGTGAATGGTGTTGATTCTTCCAGTGTCGTTACGTCACATCTCATACCAGCATGTGTGAAGGAACTGAGTTCGTTTTCAGTTGGATGTGTGGTGCAAAACGCGAATCACACATTTATTCATTGCACTTGGATTTAGTTGAAACAGGCATGTTTGAATGAAATTAAAAATAAAGGCAAAGTAAGTCAAAACACAACTAGTTTTATTGGATGTTAATGAAACGACATGTTTCGGCCTACTCGGCAATCATCAGGTTTGCAGAAGTTCTAAGAGACTAAATATTGTTTGTGTGTGACGGATGATGAGATCTCAACATCCGCCACACACAAACAATATTTAGTCTCTAAAACTTTTGCAAACCTGATGATGGCCGAGTAGGCCGAAACTTGTCGTTTCATTAACATCCAATAAAACTAGTTGTGTTTTGACTTACTTTACTTTGATTTTTATTTTCATTGTTACATACACAACGGGATTGCCTCAACTACAGACATGTTTGATAATATGCAACAGTTTTGCACTGCTCGTGGAGTCTCCTGCAGTGACTCTGTCAGAAATTTTGGGCTTACAGAAAGAGCGGTAAGAATCGGCGATCGTTTTTGTTCTGCAAAAAAATGCGTTGAAGTAACTGTAAATGCTGCAAAGAGTAACCGTGTCCCTGTCAAAGCGTTTTCGACACAAGACGTCTTGAATCTGAAGAGTACTGTGGCCAAAATATTATGGAAGAGGCTGTCTGTATCATGTAAAGAAAAACCAACTTGATGCACAACTTATTCTTAGTATCGTATGTTCATTGGACCGTGCATCATTGCAATAGTTGAAGAATAAATGACCAACTTGATGTCACAATTCAACAACACAGTCGCAATCTCCTGATGGTGGATATATACTAATGTCCGAAACATGTTGAGTACATAAGAAGTGAAATAAAATAACAAGTAACATCAAGTTGGTCTTTTATTCTTCAATTATTCTTAGTATACTTCGTCAACCTCTACGTGTTTCGGGCGCTTCTAGGCCCATCATCAGGAGGTACAATCGTATGTATACAACAGTTGGTACTTATTATTCTTTTTAGATGACTGTCTGTTGTCCTGATTGGGTTGTCCTGGTTGGATTGTATTCCAAACCAACCAGGACAAGTCATCTAAAAAGAATAATAAGTACCAATTGTTGTATACATACGGCTGTACCTCCTGATGATGGTCCTAGATACGCCCGAAACATGTTGAGGTTGACGAAATATACTAAGAATAAGACGTGCATCAAGTTGATTTTTCTTTACACGATTATTTCGAGATGCACGGTGAACAAAACATAAAAAGTAGGTTGTCTATCATTTGAAACCCATGGCAGAGATACGCCTAAATCTGGTAAAGGCACAATCTTGGTCAATAAACCAACGTTCGTATTACCACAGTTACTAATATTTACATTAGTACACACGGTGATGCGCAGCAACATAAGGTGGTAAAGTCACATTTCAGGCCATGAGATTCTTTTGTGTTGAATACAACACTTCGAAGACTCGTTCATAAAGTGGCATCATATTGATCAACATATATTTAACTTCAGAATTTCAAATATATCTCCGGAATGGGTATTAAAAAAAAGCATACAGGGGATTGTTGTCCTTAAGTGAAAAAAGGATGGAGGACTGAGTCGGTTGTGCTACATTTCCTAGGGCTGCAGGCTACTTTATGAGGAAATATTGCTGTTCCAAATTCAGGTTGCAACTGAAGCATTAAAGGGCACTTGTACAGGTAGTATTAATGAAGAGAAACTGCAGATACGTTTGGTAACTTAATTATTCATGAAATATTTATGTAATTTTTATTCGCCAAAGTCTAAATAAGTGTCAAGGGTTTATTAAGTATATTGTTAATAATGAAAAAGTTCTATGAAATTAATTTTATTTCAAAATTAAAAACAGTTAAAGTGTTACATAGATTTCACTTGGGTTCGGGATCTCACGGTCCCGATGCACCTAGGCCTTAGTTTAAATGTTACGTATACATTTTAGAAAGAGCTCATGTCCGGCCATTAATATACATTCTTTTGACAAGTGGCAAACCCTTGAGGGAGAAAATTCTGCCATTCTATTTACTGTTGACAGTTCATGGTGTTACATAAATTAGCTACCTCTGCACCTTCAGTTTCTATTGAAGTAATTGTTTTGTGGTTACTGAAAAGCGGTGATGTGGAATATGAGTTTTTTTTCTTTATAAAATTATCGAATTAATTGTGTGTGGTCTACGTAGGCACTGCACTTAATATTGCTACATTTTCGTAGAATTTTAAAATCGGTAATGTGTTTTTGTCTTAGGACAATACTACCACTTATCTCGCCAGTAGTTTGTGATTCGTATTTCAATTATTTTCACCCATTTTAGCTCACAACGTACATTTAACAATATCGACGCTTGCTTAAGCTACGCCTGAAGAGGACACTGTGTGCCGGAACATGTAGCGGGGTTGAGTGTATTGTCGGTATTATCGAATGCGATTGCGCGTGTTTCAAGGTCGAATTGGACGGAAAACCCTAATAGGCATAATAATGCACATAAATACATGACGCCAAAACACGTGATCTGGACATGTGTATTTATAAACTTTACCGCTCTTGTACTTAATTTCATGAGAAGAGTGCATGAAGAAATTGTTCAGAACTCGAAGAGAGAAGTGCAATAGGTGTGCGTGACATGTGGTGCCTACGCATAAATATACTTTACTGTAATTTTTATAGAGGACATCCCGTTGTGTTTAATAATTTACAAGGTAAACAAATTGTTTATAATTGCCGTCCAACACTACAATAGTATCTTATGTTTATTGGACCGTGCATAATTGTAATGGGTGAAGAATAAAAGACCAACTTGATGTCACTTGCTATTTTGTTTCACTTCTTCTATGCTCAACATGTTTCGGACATTAATATATCCAACATCAGGAGCTTGCGACTTTGCTGTTGAATTACCACATCGGTTGTTTTGTTCTCGGTTCGATGTGTGTTGGAGATTTGGTGCGGCTGGGTTTGAGTGGTGTCCGTGTTGCAGGCTTCAGCCTGATGATGGATATATTAATGTCCGAAACATGTTGAGCACATAAGAAGTGAAATAAAATAGCAAGTGACATCAAGTTGGTCTTTTATTCTTCAACTACAACAATAGTATATATTTAGTTATAAAGAATACTGATAACGAAATATATTATTGTGTTTGACGACAACTATAAATAATTTGTTTACGTTGTAAATACTTTGTTTTCGATAGCATTAACCTTTACAGATGGAGGTTGTCGTCATGTTTAGTTAGACGTTTTTAACAGCAGTAATTATAGCAGTAAATTAACTGCGTGAAATTTCAGGTGACTGTAAACGGTACGGTCTTCCGGGATGTAATGCTGTATAGAGTGGTAGAAATTTGCTGATGTTTTGGCGCAATCTGCTGTCTCCGAATTTTGGGCAGACTTCTACCCTGAAAACAGAGGCAACATGGTCTTTTGAAATGTTTGTAAATATCTGCCCGACAATAAGACGGCACACCGCAAAATACAGTTTTGGATATTCAGTCGCCCCTTTTTTTCGGAAAATAAATTTGACTTTATTTTGTGCGTGCGTATATGTGTGTGTATTCTTGCAACGAGTGTAGAAAGTGATACATTTTCCAGAAATTCGATACGAATACTGTGCCACTGGATGAGTTGGTGTGTGATGGTTTTCCAAGAACACTAGTAATGTATCTTCATACAACAGAACTCCACTTATCCGCCTCGGCCCATTCGGGTAAATTTGTCGAGAATTCCTCAAAAGTAACTTGCTTTGAAACTACGGATTATCGGTTCAAGTACAATACAGTGGTGTGGCTTCTAGAACTACAAGTCAGGCATCGTCGAGAGGTTTAGACGCAGGTACATACTGTAAATACTGTAGTAACAGCCGAACTTCAAACTGCCAGTGTAACCTATTTGTCAAAGAAAAATCCAGTTATCCGGATTTTCTGCATATCCGGGTGGCTGGCCGGCCCAATTAATCCGGATAAGTGGAGTTCTACCCTAATACACTTTATATTTTCTGAAAAAGGATCTTGCCTATGTGTATTGTATGTTTTTGGTAAAACCAGAGGAGGAAAAACGTAATAGTGTTAACCTTTTGTGGCCGGAATTATTTTTTTTTAAATTTTAGCACACCTTGTGTATAAAATGTGAATAATACAGGAACCAAACAAGTTAGAATTATGAAACAAACTGCATTTTGAAGAGAAAAAAACGGAGAGTATACACCATGTTTAAATTATTCGGTACATATATTTGTTGAATAAATACATAAAATGCAACTTTGAAGGTTAGAGGTGCGGTACGTCAACTATAGTTGACGTTAGGCGTCTAAAGGATAATAAACCCCGAAGAGAGGTAAAAGAAGTTCCGTTTTTCATCGCGGCATGTGAAGTCTTCATGCAGCTGGCAAAGAAGGTGGTCACTAGATGTGGAGGGTCGTTCAGAGTGTGTTGAGTAAGAGTCGTAGGCACCAAGGGAAGGTCCTCTGGCTTGGTGGGTGGACTCGAACAATTCCACAATCTAGAGAGCAAGCTTGTTACGTAATGATACGCTGGGTCTCGGACTGTAAGAGACGTGACTAAGGGTTTTATGTTGTTCAGGGTGGGGACCTAGCAGAAATGACTCGGTAATAAACTTTCGGGTTCCATACAGACGGGGTATTTCTTGACCAACTGAAGGATGTTTCTGTTCTGCAGAACTCTGCTCCACCGAATGAGTTAATGCAGCGGCAATGATCTAGACGTGTGTTCGAGACATATTCGGATATCCGTGTGATTGTGGGCTATTCTGAATGCGGTTTATGTGGTTTTACTCAGTGGCCAGAAGCAGGCCTTCGTATCAAATCCTTGTCAATTTGTCTTTCATCAGTCATACTAAGATTCGACACCATGTAGTGTGAATTACTGATGACGTCGTAATATAAACTACGAAACTGTTCTAGGAAGTTAATAACAACTGCTTCCTTTTTAGTCTTAAAGTCTGTAAAACTTCAGAACTTTTGAAAGTTTAGTGACGGAATAAAACACAAAGATATTGCTAAGGAATGTATCTCTTTTAATGTTGATCCTGTTTCCGGTGTTTCGTACCGTGTACGGTCACCATCTTCAGGGTCGAAGTCATTAGGAAGCGAAACCTCCGTACTTACAGGCAGTCCTCCGGATCCACGGGAGAGGCGAAACAAGCTCCTGCTCTGTCCGGACCGAACAACAGCTGTGAGGTTCAATCCTGGAGATGGAGACACAAGGTACCTCCGAAACATCGGAAACGGCTCTGTCGCATGGCGCAGAAAGTGCTCGAAATGTCAGTATGTAATGGAAGTCAAGGTGAAGGCCAGTAATTATTCTAAATGAATTTTTTCTTTCTAAGTTGAGTGCATGTTCGAGAAAGCATTATATTTAATATTTCGCCTTTATAAAAGGCAACAAAACAATTTTATGGAGGAAATAAATTGTAACCAGCATCTCGCTTCATTTTGAAAGCGGGGTAGAAGTTA
>Ga0123352_10015812_pt1 | contig 12013 bp, 12 predicted proteins | sample TergutLab28metaG_FD_89700 | JGI IMG/M metagenome (GOLD analysis project Ga0123352, IMG submission 89700) | Labiotermes labralis P1 segment gut microbial communities from Petit-Saut dam, French Guiana - Lab288 P1 | ecosystem: Host-associated > Arthropoda: Insects > Digestive system > Gut ...
CACAAAGCCCAGTGATTCAAGCTCTTGGCGCACGTGGTTGATGTTGCGCCCCACCACGTTGGGCATAATTTCGCTGCCCGGTCCGCGGCTGACGGTGAGCGTGATGACCGTGCCCGGCGACACTTGCTCGCCCGGCGCAATGGATTGGTCGGTCACATAGCCTTCTTGCATGGTGTCATGGTAAGCATATCTGACAGCAAACTGAAATTGCCCGCTGTATTCATCTTCAACTTCTTCCAGCAAAATGCCCGCAAAGTCGGGCACGTCATGCACAACTGGGTCAGTCACGGTGACCACTGTGGTAGTTTGCCCCTCAAACATGCCAAACATGCTTTCCCGCGTGGCAGGATGAATCAGCAGGAAAATGAGCGTGGCAATCATGCCCGCACCCAAGATAATCCCCGCAATTTTCAGCGCGAGGAACTTGCTGTCGTCGGCTTTGGGCGGCGGCATCTGCACCTGCGGAATGTTGCTGGTGGAATGACGAATGCGCTGCGTGGCCGACTGGTGCACAGCCGCTGGCGACGCAGTAAGCTCCGCACGGAATTGTTCCACCGTGCGCGTGCGGTCTTCGGGAAACACCTGCATGGCATTAATCAGCGCGTTGAGCACGTAGGCCGGAATGCGCTCGGCAATTTGCGCCGGCACCATCAAGCGATCGTTGTGGCGTCGGCTCACGGCATCGTCGGGGTCTGTGCCCACCAGCGCGCGGTAAAGCACTGCCGCAAAGGCGTAAATGTCCGTCCAAGCGCCCTGCTTGCCGTCAACGCCGTATTGCTCCAGCGCGGCATAGCCGTCGGCAATGTTTGCGTTGAGTTCGCCATGCGCAGTGCGCGCCTGCCAAATGCTAAACCCACCAATGCGCACCTTGCCGTCCGTGCCATAAAACAGCGTGGTTGGCGAAATGCCACGGTGCAAAATCCCCTGCTGGTGCAAGCTGCCCAAGGTGGAGAGCACAGGCATCAGCAAGGTGCGTGCACGCTCCCAAGTGATAATGCCTTGCTTGCCGCGCAGCAAAAATTCGCGCAGGGTTACGCATTCGGTATAGTCATACACGGCATAAATTGTGCCGTTTTCTTCAAATACATCTGTCACCGCAAGCAAAGCCGAAAGCCCGCGCAAACGTTGTAGCTTGCGCCATAGCTCGGTGAAGTTTTGCGCGCATTCTTGCCAAATGGTTTCGCAGCCCTGCATCACCAGCGGAACAAGACCTTCTTCACGCACGGCAATCGCCGCCGGAAAAAACTCACGCACATAAACCGGCTTCTGATACTGCGCATCAAAACTCAGATAGGTGATGCCGTCGCCGTTTTGCTCCACCGCGCGGCCAATGCCAAAACGCCCCTGCGCAAGCAATGTGCGCAAAGGCAACAGGGGTGCCGGTTGTTCAGTTTGCGCGGGCGTTTGGCAATGCGAGCATGCGGCGGTTTCATCCAGTGCATGCATGCAGGCGCAGCAACGTTGCGCAATGTCGTTGATGAACAAAGGCTCACCTCCGTAGGACGTTAAGAGTCACGTGAAGGTATTATATCACAAATGGAAGAGGATGTCAAGGGATGGGCGGTACCATGTACGCAATGGACAGCGCAAACAATGCCTGCGCGCTGAAGTAAGGGATTAAACAAACAAAGTGCAGCACCGGCATAGCCTGCCCACGTTTTTCTCGGATTTTTTTGTTCAAGAACAATACGCTATCCGAAACGGCGAACAACACGCCCGGCAAAATCATCAGCCGACCCAGAGGGCCACCCACTTCAATCGCAACATTAAGCGTGAACATCATCATTGCGCCCAGCATGAGCGAATAGCCCAAAAACGGCACCAGCATTTTCTCTAAGTCAAACACGCGGTGCATGATGAGAATCAGCAAAGGCAACACCAGCAGCAGCGGCAGCAGCCACAGGTTCAGCGGCGTAATGGTTGCCAGCACAATGATATATGCCACATGCCCTAGGAAAAACGGTATACCGCCGCTGACGAGCACCTTATTCTTGTTTTCGGGACGCACAAAGGGGTCAAAACCCAGCAGCAAGTCGCCCAACCAGCCCAAACCAAGCCCAACGAGCATGATGGTAATCGCAGCGTCGGCGGGGCCAGTGCGCTGCGCTGCGGCAACAAAGCCCGCGGCGAGAAACAGCGAGGCGGCAATCATCTTGCAAATCAGTCGGGGTACTTTGTGCGGCGTGCTGCTTAACGCCGCGGTGGGGATAGCCATGAGTGCACAACCAAGCGCGAGAATGTAATGCATGAGATTCTCCTTTATGTTTGTGATATATGGTCACGGGCGGCAAAATTGCCGCCCGTGCATTTACAGCGTAAACTGCTCTGGCTCAAATTCCGGCAGCGTGGGCGCCCGCTCGGGCCGGCGTTTGATGGGGTCATACTCGTACTTCTTGCACAGCGAATCAGGCAGCATCACGCCGCGGTGCGGGCAAAGGATGCTGCCGAGGTCGGGCGCGGGCTTGCCGTGCAGGCACAGCGCACAGCAGGGTTCATAGTTCTTTGCGTGGAACAGAGCGCGTGTTTTTTTGTGGCTCATGGGCTATCTCCTTTTCTGCTTGGCTTGACGTTTGATTTGCTGCCAAGCTTGCTGATTTTCCTCGGTTTCACCAAAGCGCATGTGAGGACAATGTTTCTGCAAAAATGCCAGCATGTCATCGAGGTTTTGGCGAATTTCGCAACTAATTACATAGGTTTCCGCGTTGCTGAAACACCACGCCAACTGGTTGTTTTCATATGCATATGCCCAAACCAACGCGCTCAGCGGCAACAGCTTGTATCGTCTTCCTTGCGCGTCTAGCAGCCAATTTTCAGTAAGCATCACCCCATTGACGCTAATGGTTTCACCATCACCATTGCGCTCTTGTTCAAACTGGTTCACAGCCTGTTCATCCACACCATACTCCGCCATGAATTTTTCGGGTGCAATCATCTGTCTTCGCCAAAACAATATCGCACCAATGCCCAACACAATGAGACTACCCCCGAGAATTGCACCAAACAAATCTACGGCGTCGAATAGCACCAAGGCCGCGAAACAAAGTGCAATTACCACGCCAACGGCGCAGACTATCGCCGGATTTCGTCTTGCCGCACGTTGTTGTTCAACGATTTCTTCGTGACGCAGCGGTAGCGCAGAGGCTAAGCTAGCATCTGCATGGCCGAACTGCGCATTTGGGCAGCGCTCTGCTAACAGCTCAAGTGCCTGTGCAGCCAGTTCTTGGTTTTCGCCAAAGCGCAACAGGTGACCACGGTTTTCAGTAAAATGCAACCTCACGCTAAAATTAAACACTTGCAGGTTGTTGCGGCGCCTGTTTATGCTCATGTCAGAATGTGCCCGCACAATATCTTTGAGCGGCAATAAGAACGATATGCCTAGCTCATGGCTGTCACAAACCCAGCTTTCAGTGAAAATCATGCGGCCAATGCGCACAACATTGCTGCCGCTTGCCAGCTCACGTTGATAGTGGCTTTCCGACACCTCGTCGATATTAAAACGTTGGTCGTGCTTAGATTTCAAAATGTTTTGCATTATACGCCCCTATTCATAGTCATTCCATACCATATTATCACATTTTCCGCCGCAGGTCAAGTTCCAGTATCACAAACACGCAAAAAATTAATAGCGCAATGCCCGCCGGCGCCGAAACCGCCCACAACCGCACCGGCGCAGATGCCCCAGCCACCGCCGCAACACTCACCGCCGTGTGCACGGGAATGACCCGCACCAGCAGCGCGCAAATCCCCGCCGCCAAGCCGCTGTGCGCCAGCCGCGCCAGCCAGAATTTCCACAGCGGTAACCCGGTGGATTTCACATCACCCAGCACCTGCGCATGCACACCCAGCCCTCCCCAGGCAAGCCCCGCCGCCAACACCGGCAAGCTCACCTGCGCCTGCACCATCGCCGCTGTGCCAGTGGATACCTCCATCAGCACTTGCAGGTAGGGTATCGCGCCCCACCAGCCAAAGGGCAGCAAATGCAACAGGCTCGTGAGTGCACCAAACAGCACCACCCAACCACACACCAGAATAATCGACTTTGTCGCTTGGCTCACCGCAATCAATAGCGAAACCGGCTCGGTCTTTGGCTGTAATTGCGTAAGAGCGGGCTTTGTTCGTCCGAAACACAACACCGTACCCATGATTAAACTTCCCGCCGTCAGCGCAGCCAGCAGCACTATGCCCGCCCTGCGATTGCCCAGCATGCCCGCACCCACCGCGCCAATGAGAAAGCCCGGCCCGGCATTCACACAAAACAGTTGCAGTCGCTGCGCCTGCTCGCGTGTGAGCTGCCCCTGAGTATGCAACTGCGCAATCACCTTTGCGCCCACGGGGTAGCCGCCCAGCAGCCCCAGCAAAATTGCGCCAATGGCCGGCCGCTTGGTTTTCCCACGCCCACTCAGCTGCACATAAATCGCTGCAAGCACAAAAAATGGATAGAGTGCCGGGATAATCACATTGCCGCACAGCGCAAGCGCGGCACGCGCACCCTGCATGGCAAGGGGCGCGTTCATCACCAATGCAGCGGCAATGGCAGCACATGCGGCTAGCGCAAATGGGTTTTTCAGGCGAACAATCATCTGTTTCATGGTAATAGGTATGTGCGTTGGGGAATATGCATGCTTGTGGGGGTGATGTGATGCGCAAACAAAAATTATCGCTGGGCGAAAAAGTGCGGCTGGCGGGCGAGGCGCTTGATGTGCCCGCGCGTGCGCTACCGGGCTTTTGCCACATTGAGCTGATGCAAAACCGCCAGGCCGTTATCGAAGGCGTGAAGGGCGTATTGGGCTACAGCGAAGACGAAATCAAGCTGAACATGAGCAACTTGGTGGTCACTTTTCGCGGACAGGGACTCACCATTTCGGGCTATCAACAGGAAGCGCTGACCATGAGCGGCACCATTGCGCAAGTGGATTTTACGAATGGATAGTTGGTAGGGGCGGCCATTGGCCGTCCGCAGTTAGGAAATATGCATGAAAATCTCGGACGCGCAATGCGCGCCCCTACATGAGGAACATTATGCTTTTCATCAAGCTCATGCGCTGGCTGCGCGGTTATGTGTGTTTTTCAGCTTCGGATGGATTTCCGGAGCGGTTTTTGAATCTGTGCAACCAGACCGGGATTGCCATGTGGCAAGTGTCCTGGCAGGGCTGCAACATGCACGGCATCACTGATCGCCATGGTTTTGCGGCCATGCAGCAGTGCGCTGCACCAGCAGGCATCGCGCTGAAAGCCACGGGCAAACGCGGGCTGCCCTTTGCCGTGCACGCCTATCGCAAACGCACGGGGCTACTGGCAGGCGTCGCTGTGTGTATGATTACGCTTGCGGTGCTTTCCAGCATGGTTTGGACCATTGAAGTGCAGGGCAACGAAACCATCGCCACCGAGGAAATTCTGCAGGTGCTGCAAGAGCAAGGCCTGCGCCTTGGCGTGCGCCGCAATAGCCTTGACCCGCGCGCCATGGCCGAAACCGCACAACAAGCACTGCCGGGCGTGGGTTGGCTCACGGTGAACCTGCGCGGCAGCAGCGCGGTCATTGAGCTGCGCGAAGAACACAGCGTGCAGCCTTGGCTCACCACCGACCAACCGCAGCATATCATCGCAGCAAAGGCGGGGCAGATACGCATCTTCGAGCTTTACCAAGGCGCAGCGGAAATCATGCTGGGCGACGCGGTATATGCAGGCGCATTGCTGGCCAATGGCCGCATCCTCAATCTTGACGAAACCTTCCGCTACGTTGCCGCAGATGCCTATGTGGTGGCGCGCACCGTGGTGGCCGGGCATGGCGAAGCAGCCCGCAGCAGCCAAGTGCACAGGCTTGCACCCGGCCGCACGCGCTACCGCTTGCAGCTGCTGAATTTCACCATCCCGTTTGGGCGGCAAGGCGACGACACCACCATCGACACCACGTTTCATCTGCAGCTTGCCGGGCGCATCATGCCCTTGGCTCTGCACCGCCACAGCGAGATCACCGCGCAGCCGCAGCAGCGTATTCTCACCGACAGGCAGCTGCAACTGGCCGCCGCCGCTGAGTTCTTCAACCGGGCATATACCCACACCCGCGCCGCGCAAATGCTGGAACAAACCATCACCGTGGACTTGACACAAGACTACGCCCGCGTTGTGCTGCACGGCGCGGCATATGAAAACATTGGCTTTGCAGTTGCGATTGCAGGAGACGTGCAAACATAAAAAAACCGGCAGCGAAAGCTGCCGGGGAGTTGTGTTAGGCTTTGTTGTTGTCATCGGACGCAAAATGTTGTAGCATCTCTTTCACATCTTGCAATACCTGTTCATCTGTGTCGTAACCACGCGCGGTGGCAAACATGCGATACGCCTCTAGCTTTGCGGATAGTTTTTCAATAATTTCAGCTGAATTTGCCATAACTTTTGCTCCTTTCGCAAGTGTTGTTCATATTATACCATACTTCTCCACAAAAATCAAGCAAAAGTTGATTATGCAGTAAAACCGGCAGAGCAATTAAGCTCTGCCGTGAGTTTTGTGTTGAACGATCACAACACCTAGTCAAGCGCAAAAATCAAGCCCAGCACAGGCGGAACCAGTGCCGCAATCAGTATGCCTTGGAACCCAGGCATGCCAGCGCGAACGAGGCTACGCAACGCGGGTTGGTTTTCGGGAATTGCCGAAATGCGAGCCAGATAGCGCAAGATGAGCGTTGCCATCAAAACTTCGTCGGTCACGAACTCGCCTGCAACCATGTCGCCTGCGTGGTAAACCAGCGACCAATCAATCGGCGGCATTTCCATGCCCATTTCGCCGAATACATCAGAAATAGTATCTTCAAAGAAGCCCAAGAAGCCGCCAGTGGTCACATCAACTTCCAAGAAGCCCAGCAAAGCTGCGCCAACCACGGTGCCGCCACGTGGGGTGAGATCAGCATTGAACCAATAGCCGTCTGTTGCAAGGTTGATATTGCGGGAAGTGCCAGCAGGATTGAAGCCAGGGTTGCCCTGAACCGGCATGGCCAGTTGGTTGATAGCAGCTTCGTTTTGCGCGATGATGGGCAGAGTGCGTGTTAAAAAGCCCAGCAGATCATGTTCCATCGCCTCGGTGAAATATAACACAGCATTGAATACAGAGCGCAACAAAACATCTGCCTCAGATTCAAAGTTTTGGGCAGCGGCCCAACCGATGTTGAGAGCGGCTTGGTCGGCAATGTAGCTTTCAGGCACGCCCAGTGCACGGAATGCGGGGGCATAGTGACTTTGCCAGCGGGCGCGGATGTCATCGCGGAAAGCAAGCGAAGAAAATCTGCGTACAATAACAGGGACATACCGCAGTAGAGTCTCGCGGCACTCAATGCCCCAATCAATACCTAATGACGCCGTATGCACCCAAGTGTTATTTGGGGCAGTTGCGGTGATTTGGCCGTCAGCGATTCTGTACGCAATGTCGGCTTGGGTGGCCGCAGAAAGTTCAGGCGCCAGCGCCTGCAACGCTTGGAAGGGACCTAACGCACCCAAGTTAGCAAATGGACCAGCTGCCGCTGCAATTTCCACAACGAAATCATTCACGAAGTAATTGGTGAACAGATCACCGGTCAGGTCTACACCAAGGCCTGCCCCCAAATCGGGTAACATATTTAACACTGGGTTGGCAATCATCTGGCTGATGAGGGGGAAGCGGAAGCTTACGGTGGTTTTTTGCCAAGCACTAGCCTGCGTGGCAAGGGGAATGAGCATCAGCACCGTCAATACTACGGCGAGGATGCGTTTGGTTGCTTTTTTCATGCGAACAGCTCCTTTTCTATATGTTGGTTTGTTAAAGGGTTCCTACTAAAGTATACACCTCGCCCTTTTATTTTGTCAAGCTTTTTTTGATGGAAATCTTCATGTTTGTGCAACTTGACGAAACTCCAGAAAAAAATATTTTCTCGCCGCGCGCAAACCCCCTTTACAAACACAGCAAAATGTGGTATACTATTGTGTGTGCCGTTGCGCGGCGGCGGGGTTCACCATCCCCTGCTGGGCAACCGGTGAATATTAACATGAGGTGAAACAACATGACCCAAGAGACAAAACAAGCCGTCATCGCCGAATATGCCACGCATGAAGGCGACACCGGCAGCCCCGAAGTGCAAGTTGCACTGCTCACCACCCGCATCAACGAACTAACCGGGCACTTGAAAGTGCACAAAAAAGACCACCACAGCCGCCGTGGCTTGCTGATGATGGTTGGTCAACGCCGCAACCTGCTCAACTATCTGAGCAACAAAGACATCGAGCGCTATCGTGCGCTGATCGCCCGCTTGGGCATCCGCAAATAGGTTTAGGTGTAGGCAGGCACGCCTTGTGCCTGCTTGTTTTTGTTATTGCGAGGAACACACATGAGTGACATTGCCAAGTTTGAAATTATCAAGCTGCCTCGGCTCATAGCAGTGGGCAAGAAGTTCCGTTATAGCTATGAAGCACTGAATAGCGGCGATAATCGACTACCTGCGTTTTGGGACAAGTGCTATGCCGAAAACATCTTCGCCCCGCTTGAGGCGCAAGCCGAGTATGTCTTCAACAGCTCACATGCAGGCGTGTTTTTCGATTGGCGGCAGGAGGATAAACTCTTTTCGTATATCATCGGCTTGCTGATGAAAGAAGGCACGACCATTCCGCCGGGCTATTCATCATACGAAATCGCAGCAACCGATGTGGCACTGATTTGGGCAAACGTGAAAGACTTGATGGAAACTCGTGCTGCGCCTTGGGATCCAACCGGCAAAGCGATAGAAGAAAGCGGTCGCAGTTGCGCCAACATGCCATGGTGCGCCGATGTGTTTCATCCCGTGCGCTCTACAACGCCAGCTGAAAACGGCGAATTAATCTTAGATTGCTACATTCCGTTGGATTAGCAGGAGGACTATCATGCTCAATCAAAAAATCGAATTGCTCAGCGGCGACGCACAAAAACATGCGTTGGACTTTGCAGCATATTTGCAAACAAACGACATGCAAGCCGACGGCGAGCACGGCGAAATCACCCACAAGGGCAAAACCTTGGCTTATATGCACATCGACGGCAAGCCGGAATTGCCCGGCCCATGGACGATTTGGCCGCAAGGGGATTTCAGCCACGTGCCGGAGGGATTTGCGTTTGACGATGCCATGAAGGAGATCGCTTGGGCAAACGTGAATGTTTGCGGCAGTTGTGGCAGCAATTGTGCACCCGGCAGCCGCCAAACCGTGTTCGGCAAAGAGTTTGATAATTTGTGCGGCTCTGTGCTGGCGTTCAATAATCCCGATGCCGATACTCTTGTTTGCGTGAAGAAACTCTTTGAAATGAAAGTGCTTTTATGAACAACATCCACGCCCGCCCTGCCGATGCCGCCGACCTCGATGCCATTTGGGCGCACGACTTAGCCCAACATGATTGGCCCATCGAATGGCGCGACGGCTCTATCCGCGAAAACGAAAACGGCATGGCGCAGACTTTCGTGATATTCAACGGCGAAGCCCCCATCGGCTGCGGCACGCTTTGCTTTTCACCCGAGTGTGATAGCATTGGTGGTCGCCCGCAATTGGCTGACGGCAAAACCGTTGCCCAAATCGTTGCCCTGCGCATAGACAAGCCTTATCGCGGCTGCGGCCATGTGTCACGCATGGTCAAGCAGATGGAAGACTACGCCCGCTCGCTGGGTTACACTAAACTCACCATCGGCGTGGAGGTCAAAGACACCGTTCCGCTGACGATTTACCAGCACTGGGGCTACACCCAGTTTGTGCTGGGCTGCCATGAAGACGGCGACCCACAAGCGACGCTGTATTTTGTGAAAGGTTTGTAACCCCCACCGTCGCGGACAAACCGCGCCACCTCCCCCTTGGGGGAGGCATCAAGCCCCTACGCTGATTTTAGTGATGAGCGATTTCAGCCCGCCCGGTTGGAGCCTCCCCCTTGGGGGAGGTGCCCTCGAAAGAGGGCGGTGGGGGTATAATAATCGGATTAAATAAAGAGGAGATAGATACCACATGTTCAAGGACTACAAGAAGTACGAAACCACCATCGGCGGCAGGCCCTTTGTGGTGGAAGTGGGCAAAATGGCCCAACTGGCAGGCGGCAGCTGCATGGTGCGCTATGGCGAAACCAACGTGCTGTGCTGCGCCACCATGAGCGCAAAACCCCGCGACGGCATCGACTTTTTCCCGCTGAGCGTTGACTTTGAAGAAAAGCTCTACGCCGTGGGTAAAATCCCCGGCAGCTTTCAGCGCCGCGAAGCACGCCCCAGCGAAAAAGCCATTCTCGCCGGCCGTGTCATCGACCGCCCCATCCGTCCGCTGTTCCCCAAAGACATGCGCAACGACGTTGGCGTGGTGAACACCGTGATGAGCGTTGACCAAGACTGCCCGCCCGACATGGTCGCCATGCTGGGCACATCCATCGCGCTAAGCATTTCGGATATCCCCTGGCGCGGCCCGATTGCAGGCGTGTGCGTTGGCTTGGTTGACGGCGAATATGTCATCAACCCCACAGCAGAGCAACGCAAAACCAGCCGCATGAGCGTGGTTGTTGCTTCAACTGCTGATTTGGTTGCGATGATTGAAGCCAACGCCAACGAAGTCTCTAACCAAGAAATGTACGACGGCATCATGTTTGGCCACGCGGAAAACCAACGCTTGGTTGAGTTCATCGCCGGCATTGCGGCAGACTGCGGCAAGCAAAAACTTGATTTCCCCTCTAACGATCCCTCAGACGAGTTGTATACCGCCGTGCAAAACTTCGCCATTGCAGACGTGAAGTTCGCACTTGACACCGACGACAAACGCATTCGCGACGAGCGCATGAAGCCCATCTATGACAAAGTGCACGCCGAGTTCGACGAAAAATTCCCCGAAGAAGTGGGCAAGATTGACGATTGCCTGTATAAGCTGCAAAAGCACGTGGTGCGTCGCTGGCTCCTTGATGAAGGCAAGCGCGTGGATGGCCGCGGCATTGATCAAGTGCGCGACTTGCACGCCGAAGTTGATCTGCTGGACCGCACACACGGCAGCGGCATGTTCAGCCGCGGGCAAACGCAGTGCCTCACCGTCACCACCCTGGCTAGCGTCAGCATGGACCAAATGCTGGACGGCATTGACGAAGAAACCAGCAAACGCTATATGCACCACTACAATTTCCCCAGCTATTCCGTCAGCGAAACACGCCCCAGCCGCGGCCCCGGCCGCCGCGAAATCGGGCATGGCGCATTGGCCGAACGCGCACTGCTGCCCATGATTCCCCCTGTGGAAGAGTTCCCCTACGCCATCCGCACCGTCAGCGAAGTCATTAGCTCCAATGGCTCAACCTCACAAGGCGCCATTTGCGCCAGCACCCTAAGCCTGATGGCCGCCGGTGTGCCGATTAAAGCACCAGTTGCAGGCATCAGCTGTGGGCTGATTAACGAAGGCGACCGCTTCATGACCATGGTAGATATCCAAGGCCTAGAAGACTTCCATGGCGACATGGACTTCAAAGTGGCCGGCAGCAAAGATGGCATCACCGCTATCCAAATGGACTTGAAAATCGACGGCCTCACCGCTGAAATCATCCACGAAGCGCTCACCAAAACCGAAAAAGCACGCATGGACATCCTCGACGTGATGACCGCTTGCATTGCCGAGCCGCGCGCCGAGCTGAGCAAATGGGCACCGAAGATGCTTACGGTCAGCATCCCCGAAGAAAAAGTGGGCGATGTCATTGGCAAGCAAGGCAAAGTGGTGCAAAAAATTCAAAAACTGTTCGACGTTAAAATCGACATTGACGAAGAAGGCACCACACACCGCAACGTGTTCATCGCCGGCATGGATATCGAAAAAGCTCAACAAGCTATGTTTGTGGTGGAAACCATTGCCAACGGCCCCGAAATCGGCGCGATTTACAAAGGCGTGGTCACCGGCATGATTGAAATCGGCGCGTTTGTGGAAATCGTGCCCGGCGTTGAGGGCTTGGTGCACATCAGCCGCTTGGATGTGAAGCGCACCGAAAAAGTGAGCGATGTGGTGCAAATTGACGATGAAGTCATGGTCA
>Ga0123352_10015813_pt1 | contig 12012 bp, 5 predicted proteins | sample TergutLab28metaG_FD_89700 | JGI IMG/M metagenome (GOLD analysis project Ga0123352, IMG submission 89700) | Labiotermes labralis P1 segment gut microbial communities from Petit-Saut dam, French Guiana - Lab288 P1 | ecosystem: Host-associated > Arthropoda: Insects > Digestive system > Gut ...
GCCAGAAATCGTTGCACGTGTCTGCGCTCAAGAGGAGAGTACCCATGAAAACACCAGCGTGGTGAGTTCGAGGCAACACTACACCTTTTCCTGAAATTAGTTCAGTTAAGCCATTGCCATACGATTTTCTCTACGCAGAACCAAAGACAAATCTGTCCTGGCTCAGACACAAAAAGGAGATGGTGTCATATTCATGAAAGGGACATACTGAAGAACAGTATCACAGTTATAAAGTGATAACAGCTAGACCCACAAGTTGTGACAAGCTCCGTTCTTGCTTGCGCACTCAAGTAGCTGGAACGTTTTACTTAGAAATACGATCTGCAGAGAAATGTAGTGCATTAAGGTTTATTGTGAAATGTTAAAATACACCATCCAAAAGCACAAGCGCTTGGAGAAAAAATCAGTCAACTCTTACTTAAATCAGGTTAAACAAGTCTTGACTTATAGATTTGTAATAATTACATAAGAATATCAAATATTCACGGGTTTTTGTCGTCAAGTGACCAGACAGAAGCACAAGTGGTTCAATCTGTGCATAAACAACTCCACAGAGCCTGTCTTAAAAAGCTCTTATTCGAAGTCTTTTAACATTTGTGACACGACAAGTTTGTAAGGCTTCCAAACTGCCTACAGACAGAAACGAAAACTTTTCAAGCAGTACACACCTCTAGCTTAAGGTCCTACGTCACTTCCTACTGCTAAGTCTTGGACAGAATCCTAGGTAAGATTCGAAGCCGATGTTTTGGAAACACAAAATTTGCCTTAAAATACGAGCAAACAGTATAGTCCAGATGTGTGCTAAAATTTCACAGCAAAATTCTATATGATGGAACTCAGAGAAAGAGTAAACAATGAAGAAATTTCGAATGATTAACTTAGACAGCCGCTCTATATGCAGGAACAGTTTGGCTCATATAAATCAATATTCCTTCCTACCAAATCGGCACGAAACATAGGAGACTCACCTCATCCGATTCAGCACACACAGACGTGTTATCTCCTTCTTTAGCAGTTATTGAAAGCAGTTAATGTAATAGAACTTCAACAAATGACGTCTACATGAGCGAAAGGATGATCGCGGTTTCGTCGTACATTCTGCAATCATATACATGATAGGCATATATGTGAAATATTGAAGTATGCAAAATAATCACGGATTAATGGGCACCATTACTTCGTCGTATTAGGGATGCCCTAGATCTTGTCTCTCATTCTGGCTATGTGAACAGATGTTTGTAGTCTTCTTTCCATCAAAGATTAACTGCCTGTAGGGAAAATCGTGAGTTCTGGAAAGAGATATTGATAAAATGTGATTTTTTTTTGTGAATAACACAAGATTTCAGACGTTACGTCCAGGAACATACATTTGTCACATGCAGTTTATGAACAACAATAAAGTCTACCTACACCCCTACCCCTCCACCCATGCATCCATGAATCCGTCTGCCTGAGACTATTCCTATTTAAACCGTTCCTGTAAGACGCAGTTTTTACCGTCTATTCGACTTTCATCAAACTAATGCGTAACACACATGTAGAATTATTGATACAAAATCAGTACGGTGTTGTAAAACGTTCGGTGATGAACTCATACATGTTGAATACCTTCAGAGGGCCTGTGTGAATTAAAACTGGATATAAAATCAGGCATCCTAACAGGCTACATTTTTCACGACTTGAAAATCACTGGTGAATAATTTCAGCTATAAATGTAGGGACTGGTATTACAGGCCAAAACTGTTCATCTTGGAAGTCTCTAATTTTTCGTTGAATTGATAAAAATGCGGAAAGAGTTTAGAGTTAAGTTTAGGTTTAATGAATTCTGGGCATCTAAACTCAATGCTGGAATAACGTTTGAGGAAACCCTGGGGATTTATAGTCTGTAATATTAACTGCTATTATAATGCAAGTATGGGTGTGTAACTTGGTCGCCAACATTGAGGGAGGAACGTAAGCTGAGGGTGTTTGATAATAGGATGTTGAGGAGAATATTTGAGCCTAAGAGGGACGAAGTAACAGGGGAGTGGCGAAAACTACATAATGAGGAGCTTAATGTTCTGTACTCCTCACCCAATATTTTTCGGGTGATCATATCGAGAAGAATGAGAAGGGTCTGACATGTAGCGCATATGGGGGAGAGAAGAGTTGTGTACAGGGTATTGGTGGGAACACCTGAGGGAATGAGACCACTTCGAAGGCCCAAGCGTAGATGGGAGGATAATATTGAGACGTATCTTCAAGTGGGATGTGGGGGCATGGACTGGATCGAGCTGAATGAAGACAGGGTCAGGTGGCGGGCACTTGTGAATGCGGTAATGAACCTTCGGGTTCCATAAAATGCGGGGAATTTCTTGACTAGCTGAGAACTGGTTAGCTTCTCAAGAAGGGCTCTGCTCAATGCAGTAAGTAAATAAATATAATAGAAGTAAGTATTAGAAGCCTAACCTAACCTCCCTTCATTGACTGCATGGTGTCAATTATGCGAAATGGGTTGGTACAGTGAATGCTGTATTTTGATTTCATAGGTACCTCTTAACTTCACTTACATAGGATGCATGACTCTTTTATTCTTTTCTTCTCTACTGAACTGTTTTTCTTCTCCCTTCCTTGTCTTTAATTAGACAAGGTACAGACTGTCAATATTTAGGTAAGAGGTAAAATTTCCTCTCCATTCTTAAAGAAACAAGTGTCAATACAGATTTGATAAATTGGAGATTCAATTATACATTTACTCTTTACAGTAGAAAGCAGTAAGTATAGTCACTTATCACAGTTTTCCATATTCGGCATTGTTACAAAAGCTTACAACACTCCTTTATCGGCCTTTAGTTATGTAACAGACATAAAATAATACGTGTACTACTAAATGGTCCCATATGATATGTATATGTGCAATTTACATAGGACATGACAAAAATAAAAGACACTGGATAGGTAAAGTTATGCGGTAGGTGATATTGCAGTCGCGACCTTTACCCACCATATTACATAGCGTATATGTTATGTAAAATATTAATTAAAAAGGGTTCATTCTGGGCTGCAATGTAAGAAAGGAAAGCACAGGATTATATGTAAAAACCTTATGTGCAGATGAGAGCTGTCAACGTTTACTCTTCGTTTCCAGCCGATATTTCACTATCAGTTTATTTCAATATTCAGAAGTCTGATTTACTAAAGTATATATCTTACTTACTTATCTTTTTATTTGAAATCTTCTAAATAATGGAGAAATAGATCTGAATAATACTGGATAATATGGGATACTGTAATTTGTACGTTACAGATAAAAAGCAAAACGTGGATATCATGGAACTAATCCCAAATATGGGTGTTTTTTATTCTAAGAACTGATATCTCCGAACAGCGTAATGACTTCCTTTCCCTTTAATGGCAAGGCATATAAATATCCCCTGCTCACCACAGAGTTTAATTTACTATCTTCCTTAATACAGGTAAATGTTTTCCATAAAATAATTTTTCTTACGCCAAAAGATAAAAATTCAAAATTTAAAAACACTTCTGTGATACTAGAGTCTTGATGTATTACATTTTGTATACACGTTTGTGTTTGTCAGTCTTGAACATACAGAATTAGCCTTAAAAGGAACATGTTCTACATAAATGACTGTGTCACTGCAGATGGAATTCCTATTACGAACAAGTCTGTGAAATGTTCATTCCCCTTTGCGCTTAGCGTTCTTCACTCGTAAGAACTAAACCTTAAATTCTGCAAAATAAACTCCATTTACTCGTAGTTCGTTTCTAGCTTGCCTGAATACAAAGTAGCATAAGAAACAGTTGAAACGGCTATTAAATCTGCAGATACGAAAGTTTTGGGTGATTTACAGGATCATAATAGAGAATGAGAGATGATGGGGAAGGAGGTGAGAAGAAAGGGAAACACATAATGTGCAGCGTCTTGGTAAATTTCTCTCTCAGGAAAAATGCCAACAGTTCTGAAAATTGCACCCTTAAATTTTAGTCGATGAATTTCAAGCTTATATATTTCTTTTTAGCAACAGATACGAGAAAAGGTTAGAATACGTAAAGCCAGCATACAGTTACAGTTGAATGTAATTACTTAATTCGCTATTGGTTTTAAATTCTTGAATTTCAAAATGTGCAGTGTCATAGGTTCAAATCCTTTGTGCAAACAGAACAGGTTTATGGAGATGATAAAAACGGCGAGTAGAAGAAAACACGTAATAATTTCAGAGAAGAGGAGGAAGAAGAATTAAAATTGCAATATATGATTTTTTATACAATTAGATGACGAGGCAGACAAACATATTTGCCACCCTTGGGGGAATCGGTATGTCTTTTAGAAGGTGTATTTTTAATGTGTCTATAAAATAGGGAACTGTATTCCCAACTTATTTTGTTGTCGAGATTCGTGTGTTTGAAGAAGACTTGATGGATTTAGAGATTAATAAAAAATCGGAGGCAAAATTTCAGTAATTCTTAGGTTCCAGAACATTACTATACAAAAGATTCTGCATATTGGTTTTACTAGTGGCATTTCCAATTTCCTATTTATTTTAAGACATATTTGCTATTAAGTTATCCACGTCAAAAGGAATAAACACAAAATCGGTCCAGAAATAAGTATGCACAAATTTACAAACGTATTAGGCACTCATATCGAACACCCGTAATGCCTACGCGTCCACACCGTCTGCGAGGTTCAGCCAGTCTCTTAAAGTTGAGCACTGAGGGTTGTTTCTCCACGAATAAAACGGCTGAGGCGTGAAGCTGACCACTTACTTCTTTCTAGTGTCGGTATGAAGAATATGTGGAGCTATACGGTCAATCCCACATAGACTACGTCCTACTTACTTTATCTAATCTCTCCCATGCATGCCTTTGTCACAGCACAAACCATCCATTTCAATTTTATCTCCCTAGCAATAATTGTAATCACCAAATAATAATAAATACATTTGTTTAAATAATGTTAATAGAAATATGTAGAACAATAAGAGCCTTTCCTGTCAGCAGGTGTTTTTAATATTTATCGAACTAGAGCATGGTATATGAAAAAACAAAATACATGTGGAATATTCACTGATTCTTGCCAGTACTTAACTTCACTAAACGTGGGGTATAAAAACATAAGCATTAATATAAAGCTTTAAAACGTATTACTAAAGCAGACACATTCGTCAGACGAACCAACTGCGAGATCGAGTACTCATTTTCAATAACCTTAAAGTGGTTTTGTAATTCATGGTCCTCGGAATCACTTTAGTGTTATGGAGCAGTATTATCAATAATGTTATTCCATTATCGTCAGCCACTTCCTCAATCCTACTTCTGTGCAGAACCCACTGAAAGAATACGAATATTTCGTGCTTAACATTGCAGAATACATAAGAATTTTGCTAGCCTTCCTGTGACTAACACTTGTCTTTTCTCAGGATTTATTTCGTTGATCTGCTAGACATTACTTGTAGGAATCAATATCTGTACATATTCGTGGCAATGTATGGGATTGCAGTAGTACAGGGCACAGATGACATTCTCCGTTAACGAACTTGAGCATTCCAAGCCACTGTTTTTATATGTCACCATAAGGTGGCTTCAGAAAGAAAAGTGCCATAGATTGTCGGAAAAAAATTAGTTTCAAACATTCCAACTCTGATTATTATTTTAATTCCTACAGTCCCCGTTTGGAGTAAACCTAATGAAAGTAAAAATATCTCTTGAAATAAATTACAGTAATTTATAAATATTCTTATTGTTAGTTAAATTAAAGTCGCTGTCAGCTCATGCTACATTGTTGCATAGTTACGTCCTCATGCATTGTATTACTGTTTTGTCGTAATCATTTTATTGATGTGTATTGCCTTATGTTAATTGCACCTCTAGAGTTTACGTTACGCAGGTCAAGTGGAGATAGTTCTAAGAACTCTGTACGCACATGTCTGCCGCGAAATCAGAGAGGCCAGTGGTACATGGTTAAGCACTTAAGGCGACCAGCGATCGCTGGACCCGTCAGTTGACAGTGAATCCTTTGTACTCTGCTTGAAACCTTACGCTGCACTACGCAGACTCTCGATCTAGCAGTTTCTGAGAAAAGACGTCCCAAGATCATCTGGCGACTCCGGCGGTTACAGTGGTGCCTAATTACTCTCCTCTTTCTTGTGTGTAACTACTAATTGTTAGTAAAGGCTATCATCTGAAGTCTATGAAAGTTACACTGCACAGCCATCACACTCCCTCGTTCCTTCTGAGCAACGAAGTTGGATCCACGCCCTGACCGGACAACATCTGAGATACGTCCGATCAGAGTAGTTTCTGCGGGGGTTACAAAATCATAGCGTCAAATACCAGAATATTTAAGCTCTTGAAATACAAAATATATGTCAAAATGTTTAGTGAAGATGGAATTTACAACGGTATGGAACAAATATTTCGAAACGTTAGTCGGAGGTGTATCTCGGAATGTTTCTACAGTGTTTAAGAAAAGCAAGGATATCAGGCAAAATAACCGATGTCCCGATCGAAAATCGAGCCAGAATCCCATCGCAAAAGAGTCCAAACCGCTATGTTTAGCTCGTTATCAAGTTCACCTCAATCGAAGAGATTCCCTTTCTAAAGGTGTACACTAAATAACCTGGTCGACAAATTTCCTCTCAGTGTTGCATAATTCCAGCCCATAAAATCGCACCTTGCAAATTTAAGACGATTTTAGTATGAACTTCGTATCTGAATCTGTGTCTTTAACATAATCTTTTACCTTTGCTTTTTCCCTGATCAAACTCATGCATTCCTCATCTCAGACAATGCACCAAAAACTGCACCCATCTAACTCGTCTACTGCGTGTAAAATTATTAAACTTTAAACGCCTATTGTTTCATTCGCTATTTGATAAACCCCAACGCTGCCATGGACGTCCCTACATTACTTTGTGTTTTCGTCACTGTCACTCTTTTCCATCGCAGCAGCTTTCACTAACGCGCTATGCGTTGTTCACTGTGACAGAATGAAAGTTACAGGGCGAGATATGGTCTGGTTCGGAATCCATTACTGCTCTACCAGCTGGGGACACACAAAGCAGTACCTGTGACCTGTAACTTGGAAAGAAATAGGCCTCTCTACACACAAATTTGTATTTTTTGTTGATGTATACGGTGTATCAAAGAGGAGTGAGTTTCATACTGAAAATCGCTTTACGATCTCCTATGTACTTGAAACCTTACAGCTAAAATCGATTATACGCTTGGTATTCGAAATTCAATTTTTCAATACAGAATGTGAAATGGAAACACACAGAGAACTCTGATAGGCAGTTTGAATCTTCGTCTTCTCTGATACTGATATCACTGTATCCATTTTCGTTAAATTCGGAAATATTGGAGCTAAGAAAATTTCATATCCAGAACAAAATCAGATTACCTAACTCTTTAAATTACCGTAGTATTCCATGCGTCCCCTGCTTAACATTCACAGACTGTACGTTACCCACAGAACACGTGCTTCTTCTAATCCCCATAATTACGTAACAACTATTATTTCCCTAAACAAATTGATCCAGCTGGTTTTAAACTGGAGGTTCAGAGTGTTTTCTGAGAGGAATTAAGTGAATGGTTCAATGACATTAAGACGAATAGCATGACTTTAAGGTATAAAAACATTTTAACTTGAAAAATTATGCGATCTTTGTAAATGTGCTTTTTCAGGTTCGTACTACGTACCTGTAAGACGGTTCGTTTTTTTATGGAAAAAAATTGCTGTACCTTATAGGTTTGATGTTTTAAAATTCTAACAGCATTAAACTTCTTCACGTATATTCAGAAGTGTCTTACGGACGTCGAATAAACAGTAAAACAGTGTATTATTTGAAATATGTTTAGCTTCCTTTGACATCGCGTAATTTTTTTTTAATTTGCGCCTTTAAGAATTTATGAACTGTAAATGTTTCTTCTTAAATACTTGCGACAATCATTATTATTAATGTTTATGTAGATAGAACGAAGAGGACTACTGAAAGATACGCCCAGGGCGAGATATCAGGACACCGTACTCTTGAACGATACAAGATACCAACTTTCTTATTCACGTGTTATCGTTTTCATCAGAATAACTAAAGTATAGTTTTGAATTCGGTAGAAAGGACAAAAAAACTGTTACAGAATAGACGTTTTATATAATTCCTATGCCTACGTATGTATGAAATTTTAAATTTATATATTTTTTGGACTATAAGGGATTATTTGCCCCCAGACGTCAATATGCTAGCAGTCGGGTCGCGACCCCAATATTAAACGTTATTCCCTGCCTGCTTCTATGAAAATTTTCAACCAAAGTTCAAAACAATTATTTTTTTTGTATTTGACGACACGACACGCGAGCCCAAACTAATCAGCTAATTTCAATGAGCAAAGCATTTCTCATAAGCTAATATTTTCGGAGCTAGTTAATACTTTTTCCGCATTTTATGCCAGCCGGAAGTTTATTACCGTCTTTGCAACAGCCAGCCTTTACTCCTTATCCTAAATCAGGAAATATAAATGTATCTTAAAAGACGAATTTTAACATCCTTCTACCTATTCCTAGGTCTTCCAAATGTTTTCTTTCTTTCAAGTTTCCCTACAAAAATCCTGCATGCATTTCTCTTCGCCTCCCCAAAATGTCACACTCTCCCTTCCCAATATCCTAATGGATTTCATAACACTAACAATATTTGGCGAGGTGTAGAAGTATGGAACTCCTCTTATTAGACCGTGAAGAGGAGGCAAGAAGCTCCTCCAAAGAGTGGGTAACTATTTACCACGGTGTTATATCCAAAAGACGTGGATCTGCAGCAAACACCGCTTTTAGAATTTAAAACATCAAAACACAGCACATAAATTTCTAAAAGGGTGTGGGTGTTAGCTAAAACGAATTGTCGTAGCAATGAATATAAATGGCAATACAGTGTCTGCAATTTTTTTCTACCGAATTAGGTTCAGGAGTCTGATATGTTTCCAGTTAACCTCTCCATCTTTTTCTTTACCGTCGTAATTCTCTCATTCTTAGGGCTTTACCTGCCGTTTCTACTGCCGCAATTCCATTGTCCCCTATATGGCCTCAGTGTAGATATAATTTTTTAGTTCGCTGTTCCACCTTTTCCCTTACACTTTTAACTTCGTTTCCTGTTTCCTCATTTGTTATCTTTAATTACGCAGTAGTACACCTCCAGCTATTGTTATCGAACATGCAATTTATCTTCAAGATTTCTGTCTTCTGTGACGATATGGAGCCTGAACTGGTAGAAATTTACCGACAGTACAGAGGAACATATTGCCTCCCCGAGCCCCCTCTTTTAACATAAAGGTAGAAATTGTATTTTTTTTCGAAAGATTGGCAACTTTCTAACACAATAAACGATGTTATATTCCAGAAGACAGTATTCTTCACTGTCATTGCAGTGAGAAATTCATATGGTTTCACCACAAGTAGAAACATTTGTGTGTCTGCAGTATCCTTATCCATTATTGAGGGTAATACGTTTAGAATTTTACAGACACGTCGGAATAAGAATGAGGATTGTTTCATTATCTTAAACATTAGAAACTTAAGCTTCGAAAAACACTATGAAGGGATCTAACTGACGTGAAGTAGAACGCCTTAACAGACTGCGGACATCTGAAGCAGAAAATAATTTTTTTCTATTCATGCTTCCAGTGACAATATTTAACCACTGAGCTGCATGATGTAAAGAGAATTCCTACAGTTAAATAAGAGGGGAAATCCGTGTTTTCATTGAAATAAATTATAGGCGAAATGTCTGCACATATTGGCACTGTAGAAGTTGTGATTATGTTTTATGTCAGTATGTTCAGCTTTGCGGAACAATCTTGCAAATTATGCAGAAACAGTATGGCCAGCGATTCTTAAATACACCATAAATTGTAAATTCTGCAAAATAAATAATCAGTTCAGGGAAGACACTTAATGAGGTGGATTACTGTTAAATTTAAAATAAGAGGAATTAAAAGTGTTCAATTAGTATTTACATGAAATTTATTTCAAATTGTACCGATAAGAGAAGTGCAATGCAGCAACAAATGTGATGCTGCTACCATTTACAGCAATTTAAATACTTTTTCACATACAAACTTATGTAATAAAATCAACATATACGCATGTGTATTTGTTGATTACATTACGTAAGTATAAATATTCCTTTAATACACGCGTATAGAACTTATTACGTTTTGCCGAATTTCCCCCCCCCCCAACCTTGTACCTAATTCGATTTGGAATATTTGTTTAAAGTACTGCTACAAAATTCAATTTATATTATTTACTTACGTAATCAATATTAAATTAAATTTACCTTTACGTACGTTAATTCCTATCAAATTAGTTTCATAATATGTGATTTGTAGGAAACTAAGGTCGTAATATCCATCTATATAATTACTACCAGACTCAATTTACAGCATTTAGTTGCACAACTACTACCAAAATCACAACATTCTGTTCATAAAGTCATGTGGATTTTCAATAACCGATCCACAAACGGGACATCTTATTCTTAATCGAAAGTAGAATAAATAAGTTTACACTCACGTATGTCGAAACCATCAACTGCCGGAGCTGCAAATAATAGCAGGCTCGTAGTAGCAAGTAGAACCCAGTCATGGTAATCAGTTCCCTCAGCATTCTTCCAGCAACGGGGATCCAAAAAATGTTTCAACATGGCTGCCACCACCCACATGAAGAGAATTCAGTAGAGCCAAACCATTAAGTGATGGAAACCTCGCCAAGAACCTGGAATCACACAAAAGGAGATCTCTGCGTTTTGAAATGTGAATCCAGTCTTTAGGGTGGTCAAGGGTAGGTCTGAAAGGGAGAATTTCTCACTCTGCGAGGCGGAAAGGACTAAGTGTCAGCACAAAGAGGGAGCGATCTATTTCCGGGAGTATTGAACCAAGAGGATGAATTATTGATTACCGATTATATTCTTTGTAAGCTATGCTCTTAGCTTGCTGTTCAGGATGTTCATCGCCGTGGCGTTTTCAACAATTTTACGCGTCTTTGCTTCATGACAATGCGATACTATTATTAAGAGCTTTCGCAAAATTGCGAAAAGCGACTATTAGCTTCGTCATGTCTTTCTGTGTCTATTCGTACACACGGAACAACTCGGCTCCCACTGGAACGATTTTCAAGACATTTTATATTTGCCTATTTTCCGAATATTTTTTTAGAAAATTCAAATCTGGCGAGACAACTTGGTATTTAACATGGAAACCTATGTACATTTATGACAATATATCACTGAATTCTTCTTAGATTGAAAACTTTTTGAGACAACAATTGTAGGGGAAAACAAACACTTGGTTTTTTTCAATAACGTTTTTTTTTTAAAAAATAGTGCCGTTTAGAAGGTGTGAGGAAAATGTGGTAGAAACAGGAAGGCCACAGGCGGCAATTCAACGCGGCACATGCGCTTTGCATGCTGGATAGCTGAGGCTATAGACACAAACTTGGGACATGTATTACTTATTGCTTTTCCACGTCAATAATGGGCATGCGAACGCGTCTTTATGCTACGTTATACGTACATTTCAGGTTTTATTAGCCGTACCAACTTTACATTAAACTTTGTAGTAACATACTTGATTGGTAAATCATCGAGGCTACGGTAAATATTAGAAAATTATTCCTATAGGACGGAAAACAATAGGAAACTATTTTCCAAAAAAAATCTTCAAATTCGGATGTGAAGGTGTAAAATAATAAGTATTTTCAGTTGTGTCTAAGAAAGCTGGGGTTTAACCCTTTACAGACGCAGCCCAGACCGCTTTATTTAAAGACCCATTTCGTACCGCGCAGTAAACATTTTTCATCTCGGTTATAAAAACCATTCAGTTATGTTGTATGGGACAGAAATCGCTGTTTCTTCTCAGATAAATACAAAACACACACACACACACACACACACACACACAAACACACATATATATATATATATATATATATATATATATATATATATATATATATATGGCAAA
>Ga0123352_10015814_pt1 | contig 12012 bp, 9 predicted proteins | sample TergutLab28metaG_FD_89700 | JGI IMG/M metagenome (GOLD analysis project Ga0123352, IMG submission 89700) | Labiotermes labralis P1 segment gut microbial communities from Petit-Saut dam, French Guiana - Lab288 P1 | ecosystem: Host-associated > Arthropoda: Insects > Digestive system > Gut ...
TATGACTTCGCTTCTTATTTTATCCAGTCTTGTGTATCCCGTAACACTTCTTAGAAAGCGCATCTCTGCAGCTTCTAGGCGAGTCATGTCTCTCTTCGTGGTTACCCATGTTTCGCTGCCATAGAGTAGTGATGGTCTAGCTACAAATTTATAAAATTTCATTTGGGTATCTGTTTTTCTTTAAGTGATTTCTGATAGTGCCGCATATTCCTTGAAATCTGTTACAACCAACATAAAACCCAGGAACTTTAATGAGTATCCCTGCCTTCTGCGCATTAATATATCTGTTGTAATCATTCATTATACATTTAACAAGACTGGCAATGAACGTATAAACATAACATTAAGGCGCGTTTACCTATCACTGTTTTCGTTGAAAAGCAGAAATTATCACACATCCAGAGTGATTGTCTGTAGCCTTACATACTCAGCAAGCAAACTGCATGCCCCGTATTATATTGTCATTTGTGACCTGTTCGACTCTATACCATATTATTTCACTTTCATCTCATAAAGGCATGATTTTCGGGAAAAAAAATTATTTAACAGAAAATATATGTTTTGATTTTCCCTACACTTGAAACACTTCCCATTTTAAGAAAAATTCTGCGAGATTATAACTGTTCATAAGTCTTCACGTAAATACCAATTACTCTTGTCATATTTTAATTCAACTTGAATTCTCTCGACAGATTTTCGAAAAGTACTCAAATACCAAATGTCATGAAGATCCGTTCAGTGGGAGTCAATTTGTTCCACGCGGACGAACGGGCAGACACGGCGAAGCTAATCGTCTCTTTACGCTATTCTTCAAAAGCGCCTAACAATGCACTGGAAATTGCGCTAAATGAAATATGTACAGACGCGTACTTCTTCGACCTGTTTCGCACTAAGACAGGTTTCATTAAGTGCGTAATGGCATTTGACAGTACGAAATTACAGTGCTTTAGGACAGGTTAGATTTGAATGGGACACATTAGTTGCCGGTGATATTAGTCCACTGGACTATGATATTAGTTCATTTTGCTGTATAATATAAAGGAAACACATTAAATGTACTGCAGGACATAAATGAGAATGGTATGGGAATATAGAAAGAATAAATTAAGACAGCTTATATTTTTCAATCTTTCTATACCAAAGTGATTCTTGACCGTCGAATCTTTTTTTTTTGCCTTACCGTTGAAATGTACAGACAACCTGATCATGTGTGTCGATAATTTCTCGTATATTGAATAGTTCTCAGTACCATTCAACCTAGTCATAATTCTTCGTGCCACATCCACATATTTCATACATTTCTGACGTCAAAATTCAAGGATTTGTTTTCAATTTTCTGGCGAATAAACTGCTACCTATTCCACTGTGCTACGTTTTCCGACATAGCACACAAGTAGCCTATCATTAAACGTGACATGACATTCTATGATCTAAGACAACAGAAAATTCAAAAGTGTGGGCCAACGTTCTCACATTACTAGGTCTCAGGACATCGACTTTACTTTTGTTGTATGTGTATGTATATATATATATATATATATATATATATATATATATACAAACACACACACCACACATATAGGTTTGATGTTCAGGTAACCGTGCATCGTGATAAATTCTTATAATAAAGCCAATTAGATGCACTAATTTCTCAAATTTATTTTTGGAATAAAACTCTACACGTTTCGGACAGTTCCTCTGTCGATCATCAGGAGTTTTCACTGTACACACAGCAATGGTATATGTCATAAAGCTTGCGAAACAGGATCAGGACGGAACTGCAGTTCCGTCCTGATCCTGCTCGCAAGCTGTCAGCAAACCTGTATGACATATACCATTGCTGTGTGTACAGTGAAAAAGTCCTGTTGATGGACAGAGGAACTGTCCGAAACGTTTAGAGTTTTATTCCAAAAATAAATTTGAGAAATTAGTGCATCTAGTTGGTTTTATTATAAGAATACAAATAGGTAATTCCGCGACTTAATGACCAAACTTCAGCACCGTATTCTGTAGGTCATTTCTAGAAAGAAAATCTAATAAAACTATATTTCGTTTCCACGCCGTTATAAACTGATGCAGATTGCCCAGTAATTAAAAGTAATTCTTTCTGTTGCATCCACCTATGTAGATACCTTCCCACCCTTGCACTCGAAGATGGGAACAGATCTTTTTACCGAAATAGTGGGTAATTTCTGGAATAACAGATCGTGTTCAAAGCCCAAAAACCGAATACTCCTGCGCGTACTTCACCACAGTCAACTAGACAAGCATGTACGTATAACGTAATACTGAGGCGCGTTCGTGCAACCATTTTTGTAGTGGAAATGAAATAAGTATTACACAAGTTAAGTATGTGTATATGTAGCCCTATTTGTCCACCTTGCAATGCGCATGCGCCATATTGTCATCTGTGGCCTGACCCTCTCTACAGTGTTTTGCCACTTATCTCGTAAACGGCACGATTATCGAGAAAAAAATTTGCAGAACAAAAAATGTGTGTTTTGATTGTCTCTACATCTTTTGTCTGAAACATTTCTCATTCTAAGAAAAAATAAGTGACGTAATAAAAAATGTATATTGGACCTTATGTATAGTGCCCTTTATTCGTGTCCGATTTTAATGAAACTTGAATTTTGTCGGAGGATTTTCGAAAATTCATCAAATATAAAATTTCATGAAAATCCTACCAGTGGGAGCCAAGTTGTTCCATGCGGGCGGGCAGACAGACGGACAGACATGACGAAGTTAATAATCACTTTTCGCAATTTTTGCGAACGCGCATAAAAATGATTTAAAAGTACGCCTGTACGTTCACTGGTACTAATGATTCTCCACCCATTCCATGACAGTTAAAACGCACAGAAGCCTTTATATATTGTCATAAAGTTCCCATCCACCTTCACGCCACTGTAATATGATTCTTGCATTCGCGTCTTAAACACCAAATTCCCAGAATACTCTCTTCGCTTCAGGCTTTCCGACCGAAACTTGTATACACTTCTCACATCCCCTAAGCCTGCACTACACTCCACCAGTTTCCTTCCTTCCCTTTGGCTTTATCACCATCATTACGTTAGTAAAGAATATTATGAAACTCCACATTATCTAATCTTCTCCAAACATTTTCTTAAGCAGTCTCTTTGTAAACATCCTCAGTATTGTGTTATTTCACAAAGATAACACACCAAACTACACTTACAAACAAAACAACAGACACATCATATCTTTACCAAATTTTATGTTCGTACGCCATGGAAAAAAAAAAACAAGAAGTTGGATTTTCCGAATTTAGTCACCTTCAACTTCTCTGCCAGTTTAATATTTATGTTATTGGGTTTCGAATTTCCTTCATATGATTTGACAAAAATTCAACGTTTAACACCAGTACATAGCAAAATATTTTCACACGAGAAGGAAACAATTAGAAAACAAATAACACCTAAATATACTTACTTACTCCAAGGTGCAGAGTCCTTCTTGAGAAGCTAACTGGTTTGCAGCTAGTCAAGAAATTCCCCGCATTTCACGGAACCCGTAGGTTCATTACCGCACTCACAAGCGTCCACCACCTGTCTCTGTCCTGGGTCAGCCCAATCCAGTCCATATACCCAAATCCCACCACCTGGAGATCCATCCTAATATTATCCACCCATCTAAGCCTAGGTCTCTCCAGTGGTCTCCTTCCCTTCGGTTTCCCCAGCAAGATTCTATACACCCCCTTCTCCTCACCCATACTCGCCACTTGCCCAGCCCATCTCATTCTTCTCGATTAATCTAAATATACTACGAATATATTAATAAATAAACAGATATGCGTCGCACAACGACGTTTCGGTTAACGACGGACCGCATATACGACGATGTTCCCATAAGATTATAAAATTATAATATAATAATACAGCATTATAATACTTACCACTGTGTTACAATTGCTTACAGTATTCAGTACTGTACCATGCTGTACAGGCTTGTTTTTAGAAGTACACTATGACGTTCGCACAAAGACGAAATCGTCTAAAAACGCGTTTCTCAGACCGTATCCCGGTCGTTAAGCGACGCATATCTGTATACGAAGAGTAATATAAACACTGAAGCAGACTGATCTAAATTAATGTGATCAGCGTCACAATGAACAGGCAGCCGGTGCTTAATTAATTAAGCTGCAGACCAGGATTGACGTAAGTGGCACTGGAAGTACCTATGTTGCCAGTCATCCTAACCTCCGGCTTTAGATGGAGGTGATTGGTTTACCAGTACTCCCGACCCCTTGGCTGCTAGGGTTAAAGCCCTCAGGATCCACTGAAATAGAGGATCGGTAGGCCCCAGAACCGATGCGGATAGAGTGGCAAAGAGTGAAGTTTCACATCTGGATTAAATTGAACTCGATATTCCTGTCGTTTCCCCATAGCCTAGTCAGTAGAGCGACCCAATACTCGTTTCATTAACTTGCACAAATGCTTCTAAACGTATTGATTTCTAGTTTCTGCTCTTCATAATATATTCCACCAGCATTTGAAAGTTGTCGGAATGATTTTCTTGAATGAATATTGCACTATTTATTACACGGATATAACTATTTTAAAAAACTGACCTGGATAGAACCAGTGGTGAAGAATTCTGCAGCACTATTGGATGCCAGGAAAATTAAATACACCTGAAAAGGAGAAAAATTTTATTAGACGAAAATCAAGTGTTATCAGTATTACTCCACAATTTAATAAAATAACGGAACACAGACCTTAAAATTTGTTGTGGCGTACGGAATAATCTGAATTCCTTGCACGTCAGAATCAATTTCTTAGTTTCATCTTTTTCTTTTGTGTATTTCTCTTGCATCTTTCACGTGATTTACTCGCATACTTTAACTCAGCTGGCAAAGATTCCAATTAGACTACCGAACTATATAATCTAATTTGTATCCATATATATATATATATATATATGTATAATGCCGGGCCAAGTGGCCGCGCGGTCTAAGGCGTAGGTCTACGGCTGCTCGCCTGCTGAGATCGTGGGTTCGAATCCCACCGGGGGCATGGATGTTTGGTCTCTTGTGAGTGTTGTGTGTTGTCAGGTAGAGGTCTCTGCGACGCACTGATCACGCGTCCAGAGGAGTCCTACCGACTGTGGTGCGTCGTTGTGTGTGATCTAGAAACCTCAAGAATGAGAAGGCCATGGCCCGCGTTGGGCCGCAGCACCACAAAAAAAAATATATATATATATATCTACTCCCCTCTCAACTCAAGGAAGTGCCTTAAGATTGGTTTTCATCTTTGTTTCAAATTCTCCCTTGTTAAGGAATAGGTACATTGTAAAGATGGCAGGGATGTTCTATGAACAGAAGAAAAATCCAAGACGTTCTTGAAGATGAAAACGATAGATGGATAATACGAGTTAAGCCGCAAGTCCACAAGTTGCTGCAGAAACCTGTGGACTTGAAACATGAAAGAAGATTAAAACAATTCTGTGATAGTTTAAAAATTGTAGCAACAGTAGAAGGATCTCCGCAGGGATGTTAAGGAAACAAAGAAAGGTCACATAAAAGAGGACGTAATACGTTGTACAGGAACACAGCCTGAAAAGGAGACGGATGTGGGCTTATGGAAGGGAGATGACTTTAGAAAGTAACAAAATAAAGATCATTCGAGGAAGATGATTTCCTAAGCTCATGAACACGGGTGCTTTCAGTATCCCGTCTCTAAAGGTAAAACCTTTCAGAGCAAGTTTTCTGATCGCAATAAATCCCTGTAGGAAGGCTTTGCTTCATTACAGGAGATGCACAATGAAATTTTGCCATTTGTTGCTGTACTGTTATCCTCATATGTAAGAAATTCTCTTCCTATTCTACACATTTGAGAAACAGATTGAGAAGGAAGTGCGAACAGTAATAAAAGGAAGATCGAAAGATGTACAAACAAACGAATGGAAGCAACTGCTAAAGCCAGTGTTTCCAAACTTTCTCACCATGGAGGAACTCCTAAAATAATATCAATATCCCGTAGACGTTCTACGTATTGAAAAGTTTACAGGCGACGAAAGTCGACAGTAGGAAACGCAAATAAATTATCGATAGTTTAATGTCAAAAAATTTACTTGTAATGGGCTGATGCACGTAAATAACTTAACATTACAAGAAAAATAAACTGAAGCAATTTTTCAGTCTTTTCTTTATTTCAGAATGTATTTATTTACTCCAAGACTTCTTGAGGAATCCTTGTTGATAAACACTGTCTTAGCCAATAAAGGATCTCAACAAGATGCAATTAATATAAAAAGTATTAGGCTGAAGGAATTTACAGCAAGCTTGGTAGAAATGCGTTCAGAATTTGTCGAACAAATAGATGTTGGAAAAGAACCAGGTGCCAATGTAAGGAAAACATGAAAACGCAATCTAGATTGTATCTAAAAATGTAACTCGGCATATGACACAGATCACTCTAAAGTAAAAGAGCTTTTCCATTGTCTTATAAACACATACACCACAGAATACACACAAGACGTTTCGAAATTTGCTGCTTTCTTCCTCAGGTGAACTTCCTGTGTATATAGTGTGGTGTATGTGTTCTTAAGACGGTAGGTAAAGTTCTTTCACTTGCTAGTGATATGGAACAAGTTGCCCCATTGTCAAAAATTCCACGTGGCAATATAAAAACAGAGCAAAATAATTAATATTGAAAAGGATAATGTATACACTGCAAATTCAATAACATTTGTGTGATAAGGAAAGAAATACTGTGAAACGGGAATGTTTACTACGCGGAGAGAAAAGTGCCTAAACAATCCTTCTGAAATTAGTAATGCCAAGTGGTTAATAAGCATCACGGACAAAACGCCTCTAGAAAAAAAAACACTACTGAATATGACTTTTTTCAAAACGAAAAGTTGCAACTAATGTGCATGAAACTGTAAGGAAACTAAAAATTCTGATAAAATTAAACATTTTTTTAACAATTTATATTTTTTGCAACATTCCAGACTTAATTCATGTGCAGTAGATTCAGGCCACGACGTTGTAACAGAAACGAAGCTCGACCCAAAAAAACCTAATTTTAAAACCATTATTTTGACAAGTGACAAAACGTTACGGCCAATTTAAGTCCATTCTTCATGCTCTTGGCTGTCGTACTGAGCCCGACATTGTTACCAGTGGCCACAATGTACTTCGGCGTTCAACCTAATCCGTGAGCGCCGAACTAACACGACACCTTTCCCAGTAGTGGCATTCAGGAACGTCGAACTGAACACGGCGCTGTCTCCAGTAGTGACATTAGAGAATGTCGGTTCGATTCCGCTAAGCGAGGTCCTTCCGTTAGGGTTGTCAGTCGACCCGTGTTGACGAAGGAGAAGTTCACAGACGACATGACATAGTTTCATCTGTTTACTGATTTCTAAAGTTTTCAATAATGTAACTCATTGCATGTTGACTACAATTTTATACACAATTGACATACTTCAGTATTAATTACGATGTCAGGCAGAGTTCATAATTGAAGTTTCAACTTGTTGAAAAATATCGACTAAAATGTAACTTCAGCCTGAGTTACACAGTTAACAAGGCCACCGATCGCAGTCGCCGCAATGTGTAAGACGTGGGTATGCGGCCGCTCGCTTGCTGGTGTTGTGGGTTCGAATCCCGCTGGAAGCATGAATATCTTTCCCTCGTGAGTGTTGTGTGTTGTCAGAAAGGCGTCTCTGCGTCGGACTGATAACTCGTCCAGAGGAGTCCTACCGAGTGTGGTGTGTCTTAGTGTGAACGTGAAGCTTCGATAATGAGGAGGCTCTGGCCCACTAGAGGCTGTCGAGCCATAAAAACGACAATTAACAAAGCTATTCACAGTGAACATCGTTTCCTCTCTAAGGACCAAAACCACTGTAATAAAAGGATATGAGTATTCTCAGTACCTCGAAAAACAAGACAAGTTATTGCTATCGTAACATCTCGTCCAAAATGATACGCTGAATTCAAGCCCACACTGAATTTTTTAATTCGTAATATCGTATTGGCTTATCTAAATTAACTGATATTCTTTATATTCATTTGCAGCTGCAGTAATGAACCATCAATATACACTGAAACAGTCTACGACACATATGGAAAATACACTACTAGAGGTACATCAAAATTTTACACTTCACACTGTGAAATAAGAAAATAATAGATGGTCTTTCGACGCAGGTTTCTGCAAGAAAACAGCAGCGTTTGAAGTGACTTTGGAGCAGTAAACTCCCAATTAGTTGCAAGCGCCACAGCCTACTTTCTGTTTAAAGTTGAATGGGTTATTCGGATCCTAGTGATGAAGTCAAAGCGACTTGCTTTTACGTGTACCGACACCGCGAATGAGTTACCGACGCCAACTATCAATAATGAAATTACTATTAGCAATCTCTCTGTAATACCATACGTCTTTATAACTTCATTGATATCCGCAAAGCAATTTCCACAGTCTACACCTGCGTCTCCAGTGTAATTACATCACAGAAGAGGTTGTTGCTGGCTTCCAAGTTGCAAGATCACATTATGTAAGAGGTCTCATTAGGTACATGACGTTAACTTCCAGTGTGATTCTTCTGTTTGACAGGAATCATTTTTCTATATCATCTATGTAACATACAGGGGTACTGATAAGTTCTTAGCCCGACCAGGAAGGAAACAAGCTAATGTTTCTGTCAGAATGGCGTGAATTTCCTTCGGCGCCTTGTCTTGCAGGAAAAAAAAACTTGATGACAGCTTGCATCTCTGTGTTGTTGAAATCGCGCGCATCCCTGTCATGCTTTCGAGCTTGTTTTCTTCCTGATCGGGCTAAATACTTATCAGCACCCGGTATTTTAGCTGCACATTACAGGCCGATCACAACATTTAAACATCTGCAGAACTCGAGGTCTAGAATATACTATAGAAATATATAGGAAACAAGATTTTTGGGTAGCTGGCCTACGTACGTCATCAGTCAAAACGACTATTATAAAATCTGTTCACTTGGGCCCATTACGGTGACCCCGGACTGAAAGTGCGTCACTCTAACGAACCGAAAAATTTGACTCATGTACAGTGAAACCTGCGAACGGAAGAGCAAGGGGTCGACATGATGTAAACCTGCAAGCAGGTTCCGTTTAATACAGACATTAGAAGTCTGGACCCATGGAACTATACGATACGACAAAATATTTATTTACCGCAATTGGGTTTCCACCCGGTGGTAGTGGTTCTTACATTGTACACAAAAGGCAAATAACAGTAATATAGGTAAGGAGAAAAAATACAGAACAAAGAACGCCAAAAATAGAAAGCAAAACATGTATAACAATGAAACAAAAATAAAACGGATAACAAAACCTTAAATCGACTGAAGCATAACAAACAGAACGAACAATTTATGGACAAATATGCGAACTGAAAAAGTTTACGGCTAAATTTACGTTTACGTTGAATCCAGATTTTTTTACGACAGGTTTGACTGTATTTCTTTTATCCGAAGACTTAGGCCAAATCATTTCCTAAAACGTAATTCATGTCAATTAGGCCCGTAGCTCAATGCCCGATATCCAACGTAACGTGTCTGTTCCTACAATGAATACACCCCTGAGACATTTAAGGCTCTCACAGGGGTATTACTAACGACTTTCATCTAATGCCGTGTCTATTACATGTCACTAACGTTGCTAAATAGCGTCCCCGTAAGTTTTGGGCTCTGCTACTCCCTTAGAGATGTTTGGCCGTGTAGATGGAGGTACTATGTTTCTTCGAAATTTCGGTAACTATTTCCAGTCACACGGCGTAACAACTCGGAAGACTTTAATCTTCGAATCAATCACTGATAAAACACTTGAGAAATTAAACAGAACAACACAGGCAATGTGCGTATGACGTAACAACGAGGATGCGTCTGTGTAAACACTGTTGTTGCGGAAGAGCAATATATTACATATTCTGAGTGTGTGTCTCTAGCTTTAGTTATCCAGCCTGTAAAAGGCATGCGCCTTATTCTTTTATCTGTGAAATGTCCAGTATTATTGTATTTTTCCACATCATTTGAAGATAATATGTGTTTTGATTTTTCTCTACAGGTTTTGTCTGAAACATTTCTCATCTTAAGAAGAAATCAGCAAGATATTATCACAAATGTAAAAGCGGCTTCGTGTGAAATACCTGTTATTTGTGCAGATTTTAATGACACTTGAATTTTCTTGTCAGATTTTCGGAAAACACTGAAATGTAAAATTTCATTAAAATCCATCCAATGGGAGCCGAGTTGTTCCATGCGGATGGAGAGACATACAGACATCACGAAGCTGGCAGTCGTTTTTGGCAATTTTGCGAATGCGCCCAGAACCTCTTGCCGTTAACTACACGGAATAGAGTAATGTGGAAATGCTCTACCCCACTGCCAACACAAAACTTATTAACATGGCGAAATAATTTAACGTAACATACTGCAGCCACAAGGCACTGTCGCCCGGTCGTGCCGCATTTGATAAGTCACACTGCCTAGAACAGGATCGAAAATATTTTAAAAACTCGAGGGACATATATTGCTTCGTGTCTTGTGCGTGAGAACTACAGTATTTGTTCGGCAGTAAAAGGGCAGCCAATCTTCTTCACAAATTTGCTATAATGAGATAGCATGAATTCAAGTACGGACTAAATATAAATTTAAAATAAAAATTTATTCCCAATACTCGCAGAAGTTAAGATAGACTCTAAATATTAATAAATGTGTCGTAACTATGAGCTTTATAATGCCCCCCCCCCAAAAAAAAATAAAAAAATTTCTACAATCATCCCAGTCTTCTATGTAGCCATTCACACAAATCGGGTTTCGAAAAAAAAATATTCATATGAATCCGATCTCTCAGCTGAGCACGAAAGCATTCTTAATCACCTTTCGTTCCATACGCCTAGTGCATGGGATAGGACGTTAATATTTGAAAGGTTTTTCCCTTCCCGGGCGAATGGAAAATGAGGATATGCTACATGATATATTGTGAGGTCCGGTCGAAGGGGACAGAATGTAGCTCTGTTTGCCACAGACATCAGTGACAGAACTTCTAGTGCTGAAGGACCTCAAACAAATAGCAGAAGTTTGCGGATTGCTCTGCGATTTAATTAACTTTGACTTCCGAAAAGTCTGGACACAGCATACACCAAAGCAATATAATAAAAACTCATACACATAAAAATGTATGTTTCGTTTCTTTCAACTTCCCAAAAATCCTTTAATTTTCAAATATTTTATACACCTTCATGCACAACTCGAGTCAAGGTCAGATATGGTTGGTTGGTTGGTGTGGCCATAGGTGTGTCTGTTTAGTTACAGTTCAAATTAGGTCGCAGTATTCTACAGGGGTACTGTAAAGTAGATATATAAAATCTTCAATAAACTTGGAGATTTCATGTTTTTTATTGTTTATCTGCGGGAACCTTACGAAGAATCGCACTTCATGCAAGATGTGACATCATCACATTCTGCGGCCCCTGTTGGTGCGTGGCTTCAAGATCTTTTTTTTTTTTTTGGGTGGGGGGATTGGGCGTCGAAGAACATCAGAATAGCCTTCGCGAAGTCCCTTACCTTACTCCAAGCGATTTCATTTTGTGGGGTTGGGCCATAGACGAAGTTCAATAATTAAGACCGAGAACACCTATTGAAATTAACAATAAATTCGTGATAACACTGCCCCTGTTCATTTTGACTTCTTAAGGAAAAATGTCGATTCCGTGTTTTCCTAATTGCCGAAGTGCATGCAAAATGGTGAACCCTATGTTGAAATCTGACATGGTGTTATTACAAGGGCTGTATAATTTGTGCAATATAGCATTCTGTTTATGAGATTCGGCCACTTAATACTATGTATGTACTTTTAAATCACCCTGTACATCACGTAACTACGTGGATATTATTATATAGCATTCAGTTTGAAAATCCAACCATTTAAAACTTTTACGCCACTCTGTATATCAGCTAACGGCATGGGTATTAATGTCCGGTCACAAATATTAATGTCCGGTCACAAATA
>Ga0123352_10015819_pt1 | contig 12009 bp, 4 predicted proteins | sample TergutLab28metaG_FD_89700 | JGI IMG/M metagenome (GOLD analysis project Ga0123352, IMG submission 89700) | Labiotermes labralis P1 segment gut microbial communities from Petit-Saut dam, French Guiana - Lab288 P1 | ecosystem: Host-associated > Arthropoda: Insects > Digestive system > Gut ...
AATTATGAAACAAACTGCATTTTGAAGAGAAAAAAACAGAGAGTATATACCATGTTTAAAATATTCAGTACCTATATTTGTTGAATAAATATATAAAATGCAACTTTAGAGGTTAGCGGTGCGTTACGACCACTATATTTGACATTAGGCATCAAAAGGTTAATATTGACACTCCATGCAAACATTTCTGTGTACACTGAAAGTTTATCGACTATTTCTGAAGGAACCACAGGAGGAGTGGGAAAACAATTGGGGGAAAACACTGAAAAGCATGCAAAAATATCGGAAGTTTTGAGAAAATACAACATAAAAACTTACATTTTTTACTTATTTCTACAGAAATAGTAAGTAAAAAAGAAGATGCAATAATGCATTTATGCAAGTCACTTGCTTTCTAAAGAAATCTGTATTTGACAGCTGTTTTGTGGGAGCCTTATGTTTCAAACAAAACAGTGTCAATTCCAAGTTCATTGTTAGGTTTTTCTCCACTTTTTCAATTACCAGAAGTAACAACAAGTCATACAACCAATAGTTGCTGAAGTAAATGAGATGAAAATAACATGATTCAACATGAAGCTACTAGCAACTGCAGAACATAGGTCTCAGGTTTGCCACCTTACAGCTTTATCCTCCCCGTCATCCCAGTCACTTAACATACATTCCGTACCTGGTTGACATGTGGCAACATTGCACAGGTACAACAGTAACATTAACTATCAGCATACACAGGTTATTTCTCTTGTATGTGCAAAATTATCAAGTTACTGCCATTTCACACTTGGTAGATGCCTGACTACTGATCATTCTAGAAATGCCAAATTAACATTTGTTTTTTCCGCCCTTGAAAATGATCATTCTTGGAATATTGTGGGTCAGGACCAGGAATTCTGCACGACTGACGCAGGAAAGTGACTCTTCAAGGAAAAATGCATCACATATAATAATACACTTTATATAGGCAGGTTTTCATGATTGGAAAAGATGGATGATAATTGCTCAACAATGATAGTGGTTCCACTGCACTCAATTTTTTTGTACAGCAGATCAGCATTCTTGTTTGGTGCTGTTTACTATTGTATTTTATTAGAGGCAGGGCTGAAAAAAAGTTTATTTGGCCACACGAAAATTAATCAGAGGCTTTCAGTCTGCCGTTTCATGTGATACAGCCCAGATCTGCATGCAACATCACACACTGCAAATACATTCGAACATCAGTGTTGCTTTAAGAAGGACCCACTTGTACCAATCACAAATTCATTGTCTGATATGAACTGAAATGAGAGTTGAAGAGTATATTAGCAAATAGTTTCAGATGTCTCAATTGTCTGTATGTTTTTCACTTGCATTTGGTGAACAAATAGGGGAAATTGTTGAGCCCTCAATTTATCACTGTGCCTTTGTGTGTGTGTGTGTGTGTGCATGTGTACTGTGTGTCCATCCGTCTGTCGCAGAGTTTAATTCTGGCAGTGATCAAAATGATCCTCAACAGGATCAGTGTCCTGCTGTATAATTTACTGCTCTAATGCATATGCTCCCTCAGTTCAGCTTCCCTCCAGATTCCATGTTAGTATGTATTTCATTTGGTTCATTACAGACATTTTTTCAGCCCTGTTTTTAAATTTTTTCAAATTGATGTGGCATTTAACTTTCTTGTTCTGTGCTTAGACTCGGAATTCTCCATTCCGAAGGGTCCGTGACGAGGAGATGCAAATTGATCCCCGACTTATGAACAATTCATTTGAATCAAAGGTAAACCATAACCTCTTGCTTCAGAAGTGGCAGACCAAAGCAACGCATGGAAGTGTCACATTCAGGCACTTGATGTACCTTCAGTTTAAATTATCCAGACACAGTGACAGTCCAAGAGCGCGAGGGAAGGGCACTGTTTGTAGTAACAGGATGTTATACATCACAGTTTTCCTTACAGAATACATGTCTGTTTTGTGTCTTCTGACTGCTACTCCTACACCTCATAATCTTTGTTCATATACCTACTTCTAAAACATAAATAGCTGGTCTTTGCTGAGGAAATGGTACAAGGGAATGTCTTCTCTATAACATGTTATAAAGGCACAGAGAGGGAGTAGGGTAATATCTACCCAGCACTAGAAGGGAATGGGTGGTCAATGCCATGCCCTAGCTACTTTATCTCTGGGAAGGAGCCCCGGTACCCATTGTACAGGAGGCTGGGTGGGCCTTGGAGCCAGTCCAGATGGGTGAAGAGAGTCTCACCCCCACCATGGTTTGGACCCCCTAGCATGTAGAAAGTTGCTGTACCAGCTACGCTGATAAAGAGATAACACTCAAATTAAGAAATTACATTTACTGGCGTAATTAAAAAATAAACTGGATATGGGAATACAAATCACATTCAAAACCTTTACTGCAATACTTACATATTACTTCAGCTGCCATGGCTGCTGTACATATTGGCAGAAGACAGTGGAAATTTCTTAAATGTCTGTGCATATGTTCTGTTAGGGCCATGGTAGGAAACACATAACTATTGTCCTTCACGCTGCTGCTCAGAATTGTCACTTCAAAACATGCATCGTTCTATTGATACGTAATATGACTAATGGGGAGAACAAGTAAATAACTTACATTTTTGGGCCTTTTGTGACCTCCAAATCTTCAGTGTGGATGTGTTTGGAATCTTGTGTATAGAATTGTTAGCAACTGTTGCAGTAATGGATGGACTTTCACTGTAGATATTATTTGATTTGAGTTTTTTCATCCAAAATTCAAACAGTTTGTTTCTTATTTAAGTAATGTTTTAAAAGCAATTTTTTTTTCCTTCCAAATTGAGATGCAGTTGATGACTGAAGTCTGCATACAGTGGGGTTATGGTGTGCCTGATGATGAGTGTTACTGCTGTGCCCTGATGTGTGCTTTCATGCCTTGCAGAAGTCTTAATAATGTTTCTTGTTGGGGTTTAGGATGGTGAAGAAGATGAAGATGCAGAAAAGAGAGAGGGTGGCAGGAAGAACTTCTGGGAGGATAGGAGAGGCTCGTTTGGTGGTAGAGATAATAGAGGTGGATTCAGAGGTGGTCGCGGTGGCTTTCGTGGTCAGGATAGAGGTGGTGGTTTCCGAGGTGGCCGAGGGGGTTTTCACAGTGGTCGAGGGGGTTTCAGAAATAGTGATGGGGGCGATAATTTTAGGGGAGGAAGGGGAGGAGGTTTCAGGGGTAGAGGTGGTCGAGGAGGAGACAGAGGTGGCTTTAGGAGGAGCTTTGATGGTGAAGGTGGCCGGGGAGGTTTCAGAGGTGGTGATAGAGATGGAGGATACCAGAAGAGGGACTCCTATGGTAACAGCGAAAATAAGAAAATTAAGTTTGACGATTGAATTTGAAGGTGAGTAAACACACCGTCATCGGTGACATTTCTGTTCATATGTTTCCAGGCAGTTCATCATGATAACATTTGTACTTTCATGCAACATTTATATTTGGGCTAGTATGGGCATTCATAGTTGTTCATTGTTTAGTTCAACTGTGCTGGTCATGATGAATATTTGTCTCTATCATTTTTAAGCTACTTGATATGTGAAAACAAATGCCACAGGAGGAGGCCAAGTATGTCGCAGCCCATGCTACATTCTGCGTGGATAGTCATTCTGTATTCTGCATTGAAAGTTATCTTTGTGATATTTACTATGGCCCCCACTGATTTTTGTCTTTTTGTTTGATTCATAAGTACTTCACTTTGTCATGTTATGAATAATTCATGTGCTAAGTAAATGTACGCCACAGTTTAAAAAGTTTTTTTCAAATTAAAGGTAATATCCTGCCTTTATTTTATGTCTGTAAGAAAACTTGTAAATAAGGGCAGAATTCATATGAACCGTATTTCGGGGCATTGTACTATGCAGCTGTGTGGAATAATGTCCAGTTTTTCTGCATTTTCCAATATGGTGGCTTTACCATCATTTGTAGGTTACACAAGTTATGAGTAGAATTTGAAAGGGATCAGTACTACACAATGTAATGTGGCATTATAAAAATGCAACTTCTAAATCAATTTAGGATAATAGAATCTGGTGGCTTTCTAGTGCCATGACAAACTGCATCAGTATCCTATGTTGACACGGCCTCACCAAAGTTTCACAAACTTTGGCATGTAAATTTATATCTTAGATTTTCACTGTTCTGGGATTTTATGCAGCGTTGATTGTTTGTTGGTTAGTTACTGACATTTCAGGACAACCTGTCGCTCCCATCTTCAAGGGTCAGACAGTCCTTGACCTTTGAAAATGGGACCAATAGGCTGTCCCAAAACATCGGTCACTGACTACCAGCTAGCACTGCGTAACATCCCAGAAGAGCAGGTCTCTCATTTACACTGTGTCTGAAGCCTGAAATCATGCATAATTGAATTTATTTCTCCTGTTCCCCCCTCTCCCTCCCCATTGTCTGTTTGCAGAAAGGTGCTCGGGGTTCGTGGGGTGAACGTGCCAACCAAGATCTGAAATTCACTCGAGGAAAAAGTTTTCGTCATGAAAAGACCAAGAAGAAACGTGGAAGCTATCGTGGAGGTCAGATCTCCATGGCAGTTAATTCTATTAAATTTGATGACTAAAACTGTTCATAGACGCGGCCTGTCTTCAACACATCCCGTGGTGCAGCCACGTGCAGCTGGTGTTAGTGTACTTTACGGCGTTCCCTGAAGTGACATTCATTTATTTTATGAAATCATGAACAATTGCAGCCTACCTGATAAGCATAAAAGAGGTTGTTCCTTACAGTGGTTAGGAATTATATTGAAAATAAAAATACACTTCTATATATATATTTGTGTATATCTTACTTACCTTTGTCATAATTTCAGTAAAGGTTTGGTGTGCCTGGAAGAATTTTTATCTTCGTGAATTTTTGTGGATCATAAACCTTCCAAATGTCTGCCACCTACCGTATATTCTCGAATCTAATTCACGCTAGTTTTTGCTGATTTCTTAAACGAAAAAAAAAAGTTAGTTCACGGTTCTAATCCGCACCTATGGGAGGACAATGGTGAAGATAAAGATGATAGTGACTGGGTGACGGATAACAATTCGGTCATGAGTGATGACAGCGAGTCTGATGAATAATAAATTATAAATATTATATAATATATACTATAAATAAAAAATAAAATAATAAATTATTGTATTGTATTCTTACAGCATGTACAGTGGCTCTATCATTTTTCCAAAGTCCAATTCACGACCACTAATCTAATCCACATCTGATTTTTTAGCCCTCTGAAACTGTAAAAAAGAGTGCGGATTAGATTCAAGAATATACGGAATATTAAAAGACAGATCATTATGTGGATTGTGGATGGTGTAGGTAGCATGTATTCAGCATACATAATTGGTGGAGCTGTGTCACCCACACCATGCTGTTCTAACAGTCATTTTGTGTTCAACCACCAGTGTCAGTAGCAGTTTGTGTGTTTTGTTTTCTGTGGTGCCATAAGAAGAAGGCAATTTGGGAACTGTCTGAGGGATGGTGTGTGGATGGGTGGGAAAAAATGAAAATTATGTCTTGAAGCCTTCATGGCAACATAATTCAATAAAATCATCTCAGGCTGACAGCTGCATCAGGTAGTTTGAATCACCTGACATTTCTATGACCAATTCATTTTTCTTCATTGCATCAGAATTCTATTGATGGAGATGGGGTCTCTGTAATATTGGTTGATTTAAACTGAGACAGTCAAATCAAGGAGGATGAGGTGCACATAGCTTGTGGCATATATGGGGGAAAGGCACATACAAGGTTTTGCAGGGGGAACCATGCAGGGAATTTGACTAGGTGAGGAACTGTCAGCTTCTCAAAGAACTCTGCCCAGCACTGTCAGAGAAAATATAAGAATGGTCCAAACACCCACACAACCTTACAGGCCAGTACAAAGTGGCTTCGACTTCCTCTCCCTCTGACACTTCCTGACTACGTGGCCTGTTGATAGCAACGCAATCCACTCCATGCCCTCACTGCCTGCCTGTGTAAAACATGTCTATTCCTTTCTACTGTCCATTTTGCCTCCAGACTGCAACTGCAATCTATTTAAGTACAGTACCTTAACACCTGATACAGCTGAACTCGAAACGACAAAATTTTACACTTCAGGTAGACTGTAAGAACTTGCACAAGAATCTACAGCACTGTATGTAATGTGAGTGAAAATATGACTCCAATCCCTCCTCTCAACCCCCAACATAAAGTCACGTTACAGTATAATTGCTATGTGTAACTAATTAGTGAAAGTCATCTTAGGGCACTGTTTCTCATCTCTTTGGTAATGCTGGACCCCCTCCCCCTGAATTATCTTGACTTGTTAACATTTAAAGGTTGAATAATTACAGACTTCCTTAAAATAAATAAATCTATATTGTCTGTAAACATTCATCACACAACTTGAGGTTATGAAAAACCTAAAGAAGGAAACTTTCTGTTCCATTGAGCTTAACCTTTTGGCGCTGGAATAATTTTTTTAATTTTAGCACACACTGTATATAAAATGTGAATAATACAGGAACCAAACAAGTTAGAATTATAAAACAAACTGCATTTTGAAGAGAAAAAAACGGAGAGTATATACCATGTTTAAAATATTCAGTACCTATATTTGTTGAATAAATATATAAAATGCAACTTTAGAGGTTCACAGTGTGGTACGACCACTATAGTTGACATTAGGCATCTAAAGGTTAATCTACACTGTTACACCTTTATTGCACATCAAATCTGTTGAAATATTAAAGTACTCAAAACACTGCATTTTTCCTTCTAACTTACAACAGAAAGGCAACAAAGTTCTCATGGGCTCCTGGCCAAGCCTTGTGCACCACACTTTGAGAAACACTGCCAAAAAGGATTCTGAGGAAGTGTGAAACATTTTAGTTGCACCTCTGTACAAAGCCATGCACAGTATTCATATTGGTAGCAATTTCCTTACCTGCACTTCCTATCTTGCCGTCAATACGTCTAACCTGTGAACTGCAGTGGAAGACAATCTTTTGCTACAAGTTCCGAGGTGCTCACGTGGTGAAGATATGTTGCCGGTTCTGACACCATGAAGTGTGGTGAGTGATTGGACCTTCTTTCATATACTCCATTCCTCTGGGTGGAGTTGCACAGCTCAACAATCCTATCATATAAGTCAGGAATACACTGTACTCCATGACACACTGCCTACATAGTGGCATCTCCAGCATATGACAAAATTACCTCACCATTCACCAAGCATTATGAAGCATTTCAATTTTTCATATTGTATGTACACTGACCAAAGATTCTTCCTTATCAGGCAATACAACTTCAATGTGTGAAAGTTTTGGCTTTCTCAACTACTTCCTTCCATTTAACTTGATCCTGGCTGTATTTTGACCAATCATTTAAATTCATAAGCTGGTCCCAGTGGCCGCGCAGTCTAAGGCGTAGGTCTACGGCCACTCGCCTGCTAAGATGGTGGGGTTGAATCCTACAGGCAGCATGGATGTCTGTCTGTTGTGAGTGTTGTGTGTTGTCAGGTACAGGTCTCTGCGACACACTGATCATGCGCCCAGAGGAGTCCTGCCGACTGTTGCGTCATGTGATCTAGAAATCTCAAGAATGAGGAGGCCATGGGGGGGGATTAAAATTCATAATTCTTAAATCTTCTTTTATATCATTTTCCCATCTAATTTTTTGTCTTCCTGCTAATCTTGTGGGTATCGGTTTCCACTCATACAATTTTTTGACCATCCTACCATATGTCACTTGATGTACATGGCCAAACCAGCTCAATCTTTGAGCCTTAATGTAGTTAATTACATTCTTATTTCTAATTAGGTTATTTAATTCATCTGTTGTAATTATCCATGTATCATCTCTAGCCTTTGTAGGTCTGAGTATTCTTTTTAGTATCTTTCTTTCAATTATTGGTAATTTTGTTTTATAGATTCTTTTAATACCCATGTTTTACTGGCATATTTCATCACAGGACTTATAGTCCAGTATTGCTTTAATTTATCTTTCTTTGATAGTAGTTTGCTTTTAAATATTTTTTGATTGGCATAATGAGCATTATTGCCCAGAGCAGTTCTTTCTGTAATAATCTTCTTGAATGGAATTATCTCCATTTACAACTGATCCAAAATATTGATAGGACTTTACCTGTTCTAAATACTTAGAATCTGTATCATTCAGACCAGTTTTTTCTTTGAGCACCTTAAATATTTAGTTTTTTGCTCATTTACAATTAATTGAAAATGTATTGATTGATTTTTCAATTTTTAAACACTATGAGTGAGTTTTGTTCTCGCAGTTATCAGTCAACACAGGCAGATAGAACACTGCTTTAAATGTTGAGATATATTTCCTCTTAGATCTAGCTGCTTTAATATTACAGCTACAACTACACTAAATAAAGTTGCAGATAGAGGATCTCCTTGTTTTACTCCAGATTCTACTTTAAACCCTTCTGTATATTCTTTGTTTACCTTAACTCTTGCTCTAGTATTGATTTGCTGGAATTTTATATTGTGCTAAACATTCTATTTTATTCCTACACACAGAGTCAAAAGCTTGTGTAGATTCAACAAATATATTATACAGATTTGTATTATGTTAACACTTTTCAAAAATTTGTATAATTATAAATGCATTATCAATAGTAGATCTATTTGGGCAAAATCCCATTTGACACTTCCGTTTTTTTTTAACTATGACAGAAAATCTCTTATTTAATAATATAGCAAATATTTTACGTGCAATATTACGTGGTGTAATTGGTCTATTGTCATAAATTTTAATGTCAACTTTTTCTCTATTGGATGTATAATTCCTTCTTTCCATTGTGTTGGAAGTTGTTCTCTAACCTACTTTTAGGATTAATTTATGCAGTTTGTTTCAAAGTTCATCCTCCATTTTTAATCAATTGTGGAGGTATACTTCCTAAACCAGTAGCTTTGTTAGATTCTAATTTATTAATTATAGTACATATTTCATTAAACATTGGTGATGACACCTCATAGTTGTCACTTAAGCTCTCAGTTATAGAGACATATGTACTTCAGTGTGACCAAAAGATTCTGCAGCTTCTTAAGTGCATTGTTGACAGTGATAACCAAATGAGATCTGCCATAAGATTGGTGATTTTATTACAGATATGCTGACAATTATTGGAATTTTAGCATTGGTAAGGGGATTGCATTTAATGAGGTCTATGATCATGTAAAGGGATTATATGCACAAAATAACGCTTTACCAACAGCATACACGAACCCTTTGATGCCGGAATTAAATCCCCCCCACCCCCCACCCACCCGCTCACTTTAGTGGCCATTCGGCTATTTAAAGGGCTCACTGCACAACACACACACACACACACACATATATATATATATGTCGTTAGGCGGCTAAGGGTTAAGGTTCATTATAATTTTATGGGATGTGATGCCACTCCTGGAAGATTCCTGATGCCCACATCTAAATGGTAGATGGGCTCCAGACCATCATTTTCAGTGTACTAATTGGAACTTGTGGTCCTTAAAAGGGCTCTTGAGGGGCAGAAATTTGGTCAGGGTCAAGCCCACCCACTGCACACTTCCTGCGCATTTATCTGGCTTGAACCTTCTAATTATCTTCATTCATAATACTGGTTAGGCGGGTTCTCAGCATGTGAATGGCTACTTCTTTTCTAGAGTAAGGGCCACTTAAATTGCAATTTCATGATCATTCATTGAAATCGAACATAAAACCGATAATAGCATTTCCATAATATCAATTTGTATTGTATTGGTAAAATTCTTGGACTGTGCATTCAGAACACATTGGAGCCACAAGGTTATTGAAGCATCAGCTTTTTCCCACCTCCTAGTGGGCCTGGGTGTCCTTATTATTGAGGCTCCATGATCACATTCCTGACTCGGTAGGAGGCCTCTGGACGAGTGATCGGCTCAACGCAGATACGACTACCTGACAACACACAAAAACAAACATCATGCCCCCCCCCCCAAATACAATGCACGACCGCTGAGATCAGAACTTCCTGTATTGTTTATTTTAATCTCGAACAATATAAGCATCCTAATATATGAGGATTTAATTCGTCTGCGATAAAACACTACGTAGACTGTTATACAGCTACCGACGTTTCGGGAAAGAATGCTGCCTCGATCTTCCGCGTACTCCAACTACGTACTAATCTACATGGCATCACTTCCCACGTAACTTCAATCTTCATAAACTGCACCATCCAATATCAGATTCCACATGCTTTTGACATTTCAATAACTACAACAGGTGTGCCACTCACGGTGACGGGATCTGTGGATGTTGGTGTGAAATGTTGGCGGCGAAAGTAACAGGGAGAGTATAGCCATTCTGAGTTTGACCTTATGTGTTAACGAAAATGCCCGTTTCGATTGCATTTTCTTCCATAACATTATCCAGACTAAAACGAGTATATGGACCATTATGGCAGTTTTGTAACCACGCATTTCCTCCTGTCCACAGCAGAGTTCCATCGGGTAAAATACTTAAAAAAAAAAAATAAGTCCCCACGGTTACACTGGACTGATTTCTCGAACACAGTGTGGTAAACGTTTCTATGGAACGCGGCCAGTGGTGCCTCACAGTGGCTAGAAATGTATTTACTTTCCGAATGGAATTACTCTATGGAATATTTCCGAATTGCCGGATGGCGTTTCTGAGCATAAAATGGCGGCTAGAAGTGCACGGAAATTTGAAAAGGTGAGAATTTACTTTCTTTGTGAGTTATTTTAGCAGGACAGTGACTCACAGGTACGTAAAAATGTTTTGTTTTTTCGATTTACATCTTGAGGTTTATAAGAAAAATAACTAAAAGAACGAGTTCATGTTGCATTAGGAACAATGCTCACTGGGAAGTGAGTATGACCACATTTCATGTCAGTGTATTTTAGAATTGTGTCACACACAGTATGGTGGGAATTGTTGCAGGTTAGGGGTCATTAATATCCTAGAGTGTTTTGTGTTGTGTTGAGAAGGTATTGTTCAGTGTTTACAAAGGTACATTGTAGGGTACGGATGTTAACTGTGACAAGTTCCGTACGTCTGCGAACGTCCGTTTATAGGGTATCGTAGAGTATGTTTATTATGTTCAAAAGGTCATTTACTCCGGAATATGTGAAATGTAGTCGAACCATGCAACATTATTTATTATAATTCTTGTTTTATATGATAATCAAAAGATATCAGACTTGGGTATTTAAGCTGTACTTTTTCATTTAATACAATTAATATAAAAAATACATGGATAATGGGGAAGAATACGTACATAAGATGAAAGGTATGTTAATAGTTATTATAAGTGTCATTTGCTGTGATAAAATATACGAGACTTGGGTATTGGAATTGTACCCTGTCATTTATTACATCGAATGTGAATAAAAAATAATTGGGCAGCGGCAATATAGTATGCACAAAATATTAAATGGTGTTTGACAGCTTAGCGTACATATTAGTAGGTAATAGAGGTTTTTCAGGCCCCCGTGTGATACTGAGAACTCCTATGTTCCAGTAAAATGCTAATTTTGACAATCTGTTTGCTTGGTCAGTTAATGTGAACTCCATGGCCTATGTGAGTTGTTTATGCTTTGTGGGATAATTGAGTGGTCAGTCAATCATTTTATTTATTATTCCATTGTATCATACAGATATGGAACATGTCGGTAATAATAATAATAACAATAATAATAATGTACGATGCATAAAGCATCCGTCATATTAAACATTAATAACTAATTATACATTACAACAAAATCTAATAAATGAGTAATAACTGTATATATTTAATGAACAATACAAACATTGTATAGGATATTATGTGACTTTTCCGATAGATATCTCATATATAACTAGTTAATTTGCTAACAAGCGTAATCATTATAATTTTGTTGATAATATTCATCAATACTATAAAAAACATAGTGAAGGAGGAATTTCTTCAGCGCAGTTTTAAACAGAACTACATTAGTCGAAAGTTGTTTGATTTGTGTTGGT
>Ga0123352_10015820_pt1 | contig 12009 bp, 6 predicted proteins | sample TergutLab28metaG_FD_89700 | JGI IMG/M metagenome (GOLD analysis project Ga0123352, IMG submission 89700) | Labiotermes labralis P1 segment gut microbial communities from Petit-Saut dam, French Guiana - Lab288 P1 | ecosystem: Host-associated > Arthropoda: Insects > Digestive system > Gut ...
ACAAAAATAAGCCCCGCACAATCGAACAACTCAAAGACGCTATACACCAAGAGATTCAAGCCGTCAACGTCGACACTTTGGGAAAAGTATTCCAGAATTTGGAGAAACGCATTCGAGTGTGCTTGGATGTGAAAGGAGACCAGTTTCAGCATCGATTATGAGCAGATCCTGTTTTGCATCGTTCCCGGTATGTGTATATAAATTTTTAAGTCATTATCTCAATAACATAATTTTTTATGGACAATAGTTTGGGGCCTCTAGCGAGAGACTCACCCTGTATATGAAAAAGTATTAAGTTCCAGGTGTTGAATTGCGTAATTTGACACTTAATTTTCACACCTGCAACAACTTACATATAACAGTGGTCATGGGACAGTGTAACAAAAAAAAAGCAATGACGACCAATTCATCTGCCGGCCCATCATCGCATGGCGTAAAGACAAATATGACAGCCACTTCAGTAGCTCACACTAACCACAACGCTTTACCCCGGCTGTTACCAAGCTATAAACCTACCACAAGATTCCAGAGTTCAAGTTTCAATCAGTACTGAGGACTGTTAATTGCAACATGGACCTATGTAGCCCCACGTGACGTCACGCACAATATAGGAATATGATTTGTGGCCTCGAGGTTCTGACAGCGAGGAACGTTAATCTAACTGCCGTCCGAAGTGTGCCTCGTTTTACGACGTCCTCATTAACCCTTTAAACGCCGAGCTAAATCCCATCTGCCATCTGCTGGCATTATTATGGTAAAGGTAAAGCCGTCCCATTACAGGCCTGGGCAGTCCCAGTGGGTTCCAGGAAGTTAAGTTTCCCAGATTTCGTGACAACGGCACAGGATGGTGGTAGGTTGTCAGCCTTACGCACCGGCCGCCTTTACCTCCAGGAAATGCTCATTTATGTTAGAGGCTGAGTCGACCCCGGGGCCATAGTGCGATCGGAAGGATTTTATGTCAATGAAAAATCCGCTGACACCAGCTGGGATCGAACCAGCGACCTTTCGATTTGTAGCACAGCACCTTAACCACTGTGCATTATTATGAGCTCACCATATTTTCCACGTTAGCGGGTTAAGGGTTAATACAAAGGTCTACAACACTGCATAGACTGTAGGATAATAAGAATATTGGGGGGTGGAAAGGAAGTGGAAGTATTGGGCTAAATTTTGCCTTAAGGGACAAAAACACCAAACCCGGCACCTTCGGTATCCAACCATACAGCACTGCCGGCATACTGAGCCACGCAATGTGACGCCGTACTTCTGGTATATAAAAAAGTTTCGGAGCAATACGATGTCTCCTTCTTGAGGGTAGAAATGACCTTGAATATGGAGAAATGGTTTCTTTAAAAGGAACAGCTGAGACCAGGCGCATTTTTGGAAATTGCTTGCGATCCAGTAAATGTTCAAAACTCACATGCCGTTAGGTTTTAAAAAGAATTCTGAGCCCCGAACTGACGACTTAAAAATCAATCACTCACAAACATAGTAGCGACAACAACATCAGGAGTTGATCTAACCTTATTTTCCACTCCCATCACCCCCCCCCCTTCCCCCCCCCAAAAAATTAATTAAAATTGCCTTACAGTTACTGCAGTTTCTTTATTTAATTACACAGATCATATCTCATTCAGTCCTTCTTAAAATAAAAAGTGCTTCAGAGGAGGCTGAAGTGAAAATAAAAACACATTTTGGCCCAATAACAGTTTTTTCGAAAATCGTGCCGTTTATGAGATAATGTGAAAAAAAAAATATTGTACAGTCTGGTGGGACAGAGATGACAATATGGTGCATGGGCATTTCATGCCGGCTACCTAAAGATACAAACACGCACTCGGAATATGTAACATTAATTGCGTTTCCATTGCAACAATTGTTAAGCGAACGCACCTTAATGTTACGTTGTACCTACATTGCCTGACTTGGACAATAAAGAGAGAAACATTTTCAGTCCAAACCCTGCTGCTGCGCAGTTTAATGTACGCACACACACTCGCACACACACACACACACACTCGAACACGCAAACTGACACCCACATACACACACTCGCACACTCACACACACACTCACACACTGACACTCACATGCACACACACACTCGCACACGCACTCACATACACACACACACACACTCGCACGCGCACACTCACACTCACACTCACATGCACACACACGCACACTCACACACACTCATACACACGTACTCTCACATACACTCGCACACGCACACTCACGTACACACTCACGTACACACACACACACACTCGAACACGCAAACTGACACCCACATACACACTCACACACACTCGCACACTCACACACACACTCACACACTGACACTCACATGCACACACACACACTCGCACACGCACTCACATACCCACACACTCGCACGCGCACACTCACACTCACATGCACACACACACACACACACACACGCACATTCACACACACTCATACACACATACTCTCACATACACTCGCACACGCACACTAACATACACGCTCGCGCACACATACACACACTCGCACACGCACACTCACGTACACACTCATGCACACACACTCAGGCCACTTTCATAAGCGGTTTGAATCCCGCACCAGGCGCCATATATATTCTGCTTGAATTGCGTACATAAATCTCACAAAATGACAGTGAAATGAGAAAGTGTTCTCCCACTTATTTTATCTCCAAACTACCAAATGGGTTACATTTGAATTTCGTAGTAGGGATTATACAACTAATGGCGTCGACGTAATTTAATTTTACTTCCAGCTGACCCAACATGGTGCCCAGTCACTAAAGTGACAGACAAAATACGATACGATATTGTGATTATGTAAATGCAGAGGTGCTGTCGAAACACATTGCAGAATACGAGGAGTTTGGTCACCCCTGCAGTAGCTGCACTCTTTCGGTGAACGGCGAGACGCAAGGTGCCTGCATAAATTAAGAGTGCCTATTTATAGAGAGATAAGCAAGACTCTCTCAGCCAGCACCCACTGAGGTCTGGTCGCCTGCTGGACCAGTTCTGTTGGTAAGACGACTACTGTCTAACCGAACCAGCTATCATGAGCAGTCGCGGTAGCTCACTCGGCATCACGACTAGGTTCCCGTCATACCCAAGGAACTCCAGACTTCCTGCTGCTTTAGTAACTTTGAATCCTTCCAGGCTGTAAATTAGCCGGAACGTGAAGCTGACCAATTACTCCCATCTAACATCAAAACAAGACAGGCAGTGTACGTACAACGTAACATTGATTCGCGTTCGTATAACCAATGTTGCAGTGGAAAAGCAATAAGTGTTACATATTGTGAGTGTGTGTTTGTAGCCTTAGGTATCCGGCATGCAATGCGCATGCCCCATGTTATATTGTCATCTGAGGCCTGTCCGATTCTACCATTTTTTTCCCCACATTATTTCATAAACGGCGCGATTTCCAGAAAAAAAAAGTTATTGGACAAAGAAAGTGTGTTTTGATATTCTCTACAACTTCTTTTCTGAAACAATTTCTTGATCTAAGAATAATTCAGCGGGATATTATCACAAATTTACGTAGGTGGCTGCAGCATATAAATAGAATGCCCCATAATAGATTACTGGGAATAGTGGTAAAACTACAGACCTACAGACAGAAGAAACTAGGCCAGAACATTAACGAGACATCCAGACGTGAGAGACGGGCAGGGGTCAACAAGTGGCGGAACTACATGTTAGCTAGATGATGCTGGTGATATACGTAGGTCTTCATGTAAAGTACCCGTTATTCTTGTCGGATTTTAATGAAACCGGATTTTTTCGATATGGATGGTTAAAGTAAAGTAAGACAAGTATTTAACAATAACCCTCAGGGAAGTCGCCTAAGAGGATAACCAAAAAACAGATGGCAAAATTTTGTACAAACAGATATTAATAAATACAATATTACAAATTAGAAAGAGAGGTCAAAAACAGACCTGACTGGGAGAAGTCCATTGAAGAGTTGGAAGTTAGCATTTTTTACTGTAGTGCCATCAAAGAGGAAGAGAAAGAAGAAGAAGAATAAGGAGGAGAAGAAGAAGCTTTTCTCGACAGCTTTTCGAAAAATACTCAAATATGAAATTTCATCAAAATCCGTCCTGTGGTAGCCGAGTTCTTCCTTGCTGACGGACGGACAGGCAGGCAGACATGACGAAGTTAAGAGTCGCTTTTGGCAATTTTTCGAACGAACCTAATTAATATGTGGAGTAACACCGCTGCTCCTTTGTATACGTTCACGGCTTGTTCGTTAGTTTAACAATGGGACAGATTTGTAAGTTCCTTTAAGAAAACTGTATGCGGCAAGTCAACACGGTTGGTCTTGCGTCGGAATGACAAGGCCGCTGAAGTGTGGTGAGCCATTGAGTCACGTAGGTTCAGGTTCGGAGGGAAAAATATCGGCTTGTGTGACCCTGCAGTGAGTCGGACAGAAGACACGAATCTAACATACTAACTGAATACAGCACGGTCCTTCTTCGATAGCTAGCTGTTGGTCTGCTAGTCAAGAATTTACCTCCATTTTGTGCAACCTAAAATTTCCTTACCGTGCTCACAAAATACCACCAATTTTTCCTAACTCGAGCCACATAAATCCAGCCTACACTCTCCCAACACCGGTCTTTCTAAGATCCATCTCAATATTATGCTCCCATCTACGTCTGGGTCATCCAAGTAGTATCTTTCCTTCAGGTTTCGCTATCAAACACTTGTATGCACTTGTCAACTCCCACATACGTGCCACATACCCTGCCCATCCCACTCCACTTGATTTGATCACCTGAATAATATATGGTGACGAAGAGAGACCATCAAGCTATTCAATGCGCGGTTTTCTCCAGTCTCTTGTTACCTCTTCCCTCTTAGACCCAAACAACTGACTCAGCACCATATTATAGAACACTCTCATCCTATGTTCCTTCTTTAGTGTGAAGCTTCTTCTTCTTCTTTTTCTTCTTCTTCTTCTTCTTCCTCCAATGGCACTACAGCCCACTGTGGACTATTCCCACTGTCGAACAATGTCCTTCCATTTTTTTCCTATCTGCCACCAACTCTCTTCATCTTCTCACTCCCAGCACTTGAAGTTCTCTTTCTGCTTCCTCTTTCCATCTTTTCCTGGGTCTTCCCCTTCTTCTCGTCCTTTCCAGTTCTTGAGTGAAGATCTTTTTCGGCATCCTATCCTCCTCTATTCTCTCTAGGTGACCTAACCAGCTTATCCTTTGCTCTTTTATTCCATTTTACTATATTTTTTCCTTTGCTCATCTCTTCTAGTTCTCGATTCGTCCGACTTTTCCATTCCCCGTTTTCATATTTAGGACCATATATTCTTCTAAATATTTTCCTTTCAAAAATTAGCAGCGCTTGTTCTTCTTTCTTCGTCAACGTCAGTGCTTCCGCTCCATACGACTTAGTATGAAGCTACCCAACTATAAGAGGTGTTTACCAGTCACGTGTCTATCTACCTAACTAAATTCTAAACCCTCTATTATATAGTAACTTTAGAAGCCACCGGTCCCCGAACCCTTTAAGTCTGAGCCCTGCTGGTGAATACAAACATCACTGCCCAACGAAAACAACAGGCAAAATGTGATTCAAGCATATTAAGCATATCGCATTATGAATTATGATAAAGTGAATGTGTAACTTCACGCTTTGGCTTTATTAGCCCAGGTAGAGAGCTTCCATTAATCAAAGGACATTAACTTCTTTCATGCTTCAGAGCCAGTGTTGGCGATATAAAAAACTGTTGTTAGTAACTGGAATTGAACACCCCTTCCGTCAGTCCTCCAGCCAGCACCCTAAGCGATATACGGTCTGACAGAATCTGGCAAATTTCAAAAATATAATTATGCTACTGATGTGTCTCAGCGACGCGTGGTCTTTTACATTAAAACATTACATAAACCCTGACAGATCAGCCCAGCTGGAGCACAGACACATTTGGACACAACCTGACAGACCAGCCCAGCCTGAGCACAGATACATCTGGACCCAACCTGACAGATCAGCCCATATTGAGCACAGATACATCTGGACACAACCTGACAGATCAGCCCAGCCTGAGCACAGATACATCTGGACCCAACCTGACAGATCAACCCAACTTGAGCACAGATACATCTGAACACAACCTGACAGATCAGCCCAGACTGAGCACAGATACATCTGGACACAACCTGACAGATCAGCCCAGCCTGAGCACAGTTACATCTGGACACAAGCTGACAGTTCAGCCCAACTTGATACATCTGGATACAACCTGACAGCTCAGCCCTTGTCCTTCCGCCAGGAACGACCTCTTTGAACCCAACAAACGAAAAAATAACGCAGTGAATCGCCCACTGTACCACCATCGACACTGTGTCTCTGTTACCAGTTTTAACTCTTTTAACTGCTGTCTTTATATAAATCACACCTGTAAAGCAACATGGTATAAACGTCGTAAAACTGAGATCTCAATTCCGATAATGCAATTTTATGTATTCCCTTTTATATTTCATACAGTTTGTAGCGTCTGATGATAACTGCAGTTGGGTCCAAACATGTTGCACTAATAAAGTACATATATGCTATTTGTGTTGGCCGCTAGTGCATAATTATTAGCTATGAGACTACAAAATATCACATACCAGAAGACCAAAATTGCGTCTGGTTGCAGTCCATGCGCCAAAGTTTTTGTTCTAATGTAGGCAACAGTTGGGGTTTGTGGGAAAAGGGGCTATGCTGCACTGATTCAAAACAGGTGTTATCAGCATCCAAACAGGGAGAAATACCGTCACTTCCGGTGGGATGTGCAGCAGGATGTGGGAAAAGCAAACTCTTTCTGGGAGTCTTTAAATAGGACGTTTCACCGTCTTGACTACCTGCGTGCAAGAGACTACGGCTGTTTCTCTGTGTCCGTCCAACCATCCACGTGTGGCGCTGTAGCCCCTCCTGGGTCCTGGCCTCGATCAAAATGCTCCACCATTTTTTCAGTCTTCTACTCCTCACCTCCATCCTCTTATTCCTTGCATCTGTGCTGTGTTCCTTCGGACGACGCTCACCCATCTTTTTCTTGGTTTTACCACTGCTTATCCGTATCCGCACCCCAGGAAATTGATGCTCAAAATTACCGACATTTCGTAGAAATTAGTCACTCCATCTTGAAGTTTCAGCAGCGCTGCACGGCGTCACAGACCCGCAGACGTTTATCTTCGCCGTCACCCCTGTCATAAACTCCAGTCCCACATAAATGACCCGTAACTTATGCGTGATTTCAGGCTTCCGTCGCGGTGTGGATGAGATCTGCGCCATTTTGGAATTTTAAGCAGCGTAGAATTGTACTGTCGTACTGACGTTTCGGGACGACCTATCTGTCCCGTCTTTAAGGGTCAAGGAGTCCAAAAATTCTTCTTGGACTGCGTCTACGCTAAGTAAAATCCCAAAAGAGCGCAGACTCGCAACACAAGTTACTAACGTTAGCCTAAAAATAAGAGAAACAAAACTGCTGTCAATAAAGCCAGTCATATTTAGGCCAGCACTATAAGATACATAAAATAAATTGCGTACAGTTTCATTAAATTTTAAATCCACGTCTCAATTTTAAAATTTCATAAAATACATGTTATTAAAAATGGTAAAAGGTAAAGTGATCCCGTTACAGGCCCGGTGTGGCCCAGAGTAGAGTTATAGCTCTACTCTTCCATGACCGCGGCACTAGAAGGGGGTGAGTGGGCAGCAGCACGCCCCGGCCGCAATTTACATAGGGGAAAGACCCGGCACCCATTTTACAGGAGGCTGGGTGGGCCCCAGGGCCGGCCTGGACGGGCGCAAAATCTCGTCCCCACTGGGATTCGATACCGGACCGTCCAGCCCGTAGTAGGTAAAATACATGTTATTAAAGTGTTATATCAACCGATAAACACAAACATACAGATCTAATATATTGGATTTTATTCAACACTAATACATGTTTCGGCCGCCTGAACATCAGCCATCAGACACCGGTTCACAATAAAAATTAGGAAAGGCCCCTCCTAACCAAAGCTAACCTAACTTAACGTAGCGTAACCTAACCTAACCTAACCTAACTTAACCCAACCCAACCTAACCTAACCTAACCTAACCTAACCTAATCTAATCTAACCTAACCTAATTTAACCCAACCCAACCTAACCTAACCTAACGTAACCTAACTTAACCCAACCCAACCTAACCTAACCTAACCTAATCTAATCTAACCTAACCTAACTTAACCCAACCCAACCCAACCTAACGTAACCTAACCTAGCCTAACTTAACCGAACCCAACCTAACCTAACGAATAGTGGTGTAATATTGACATTACTATAAATTAGTGATAACTATTATTCCGAAAAACGGAATGATATATATATATATATATATATATATATCATTAGAGATATTATTAGAAACTTCTTGGCTATAACCGATCGTATGGGATAATAAAAACATTAATGTAAACTAAAATAAAACGAGACAAGGTACAAGAAGAGAAAATGATTAGTGGAAAAAATCCTCAGAAGTCTGTGTACACCAGTTCAGTATCAGGCGCAGTGCACACATTAATATCACTACTTCATAATAGTAACAATTTTACTCCAATGTTTGCTAGAAGGAGTCTCTCCTTTTTTACTCCTTTTGTGAACCGGTGCCTACCTGATAATGGCTGACGTAGCCAGCAGAAACGTGTGACAGGGCTGAACAAAATCCAATATATTAAATCTGTACAGTTGTGTTTAAAGTTTAAAGTAGCATTTAAATGACTAGAAATAAACAATGGGAATATATCGTGTTGCTCCGTCCAGTCAATTATTGATAAATGCAGGTTGTTCTGTCTTGATTCGACAAGGCAAAAAATATTTCACCAAAACAGTAAGGGAGAGGCCTCAATTCAAAACTTAGTGAAACTGTACACTATTCTTTTTACGCATTTACACCACTGATGTGAAGACGGCACACTGACGTCGAAATATTTTGCCAAATTAAAGATATAACACTTACTGGTTGTGATGGCGGTAAATTACTTCTTTTGTTGCCATATCTAACACAACAGGACGACAAACGCAAAAACTGTAAGCCTAAAATCAATTTAGACAACGTTCGGACTAGGTTAGGCCCTTCGAAGTATTCTAATCAAAGGCTGATACCACTGTCATGGGGCTGCTAACCCCAATTCTTAGGCTGCGATAAATGCTTTGCTTCCTGAGAAGTCTGTCTTCCCTCCTATTTAAGTTATTGTGCAATAAATGCATCTACAATTGCTGGGATGTTCTACCACTGCTAATAGTTGATGTAAATCATGTCGCATTCCCCGCATTCCGCCGGCCAACTTTAAAACTAACATAACATAACGTAAAGACAGGCTCTGAGGCCCACCCAGCCTCCTGTACAATGGGTACCGGGTCTAAAGTGCGGCCGGTGCGTGCTGCTGACCACTCACCCCCTTCTAGTGCCGCGGTCATGGAAGAGTATAGCTATACTTCTACCCACCCTCTGGGCCACACCGGGCCTGTAACGGGATCACTTTAATTTTACCTTTTTTTTACTACTATTACAACTACTTCTACTACTACTGCTACCACACCACCACTACTACTACTACAATGTTAATGTTATGCCATTACTAGCAACTTAGTCGCGATGTGCGGTGACAAAGTTTTACTGGCTTTATGATCATCACACTCCAGTGAAGTACGAAAATATCAGAGGCCAATATATAAAATTTACTTTCCCAGGCGCCCAGGATTTGTGCACCTCTGTAACACGTACTGTATTTTGATCTTATCCTTGAGAATTGCTGGTGCCACGCAAGCAACTTAACAATTCTTCCAAAATTGTTGGTGATAAACAGTCCTGACGGATTGAGGTGACATCCCCGTTATGATCTCACTGCATGCACTTTATGTACACAACTAGCCTTAAGTCTGTAGCCGTCCTTCTGTATTTCAGTTAAAATAAATTACATGCCGATTCAGTGCCTACCGAGGCTATTTCCCAGGGAGCAAATCGGCCGGGGAGTGCGGATGACCACTCACCTCCGTCTAGAACCGAGGTTCAGAATGAGTAGAGCTAAACCTCTACTCCCCTTCATGCCTTCGTGAAGGAGACAGGGACATCTTTATTCTACTTCTCTTTTACCTTATAAATTACCGGTGTGCTGATAAGTCCTTAGCCCGACCAGGAAGGAAACAAGCTCGGAAGCGCGCGATTTCAACAACATCGAGACGCGAGCTGTCATCAAGTTTTCTTTCCTGCAAGGCAAGGCCCCGAAGGAAACTCACGCCATTCTGATAGAAACATTAGCTTGTTTCCTTTCTGGTCGGGCTAAGGACTTATCAGCACCCCTGTACATTTCGACACGCTAAAGAATTACTGTGGACAATTTAGGAAGATGAACTAGCAACGTTAAATGGGGGGCGGGGAAACAAGCTTCCCCTTGTGAAGCCCACGGCTTTCCTTCTTTATAACAAACCTCCAGTAAATTCCTGGATTCATTAAAATCGCATTACAATGCGCAGCCGCGACCATTCTCACAGTGTACATGAAACGACGAAAAGCAGAGTTCTGTAAATCACGGAAAATAACCTTAAATCTACTTTCAATTAGGGTTTAGCGGTCTACGCCAGTCAGAAGTAAGAATGAACCTTATTACGAATGACCATAATGCAGTGTAGGAAATGCGGCGTGTTGGCGTTACCTTAACAATGGCCATGAGCAGGAATAACGAGCCTTTTATGACAGATAACTCGTGGGGGGATTGGCAGGGATACCAACATGAGAATACCACATTTAGTGTCTTAATTTACGAAAAAAAGGCAAGCTAACCAACTTAAGCCATGCAGCAGACTTCTTCTGGAGAATGAAAGGGCAGCTCAAATTATGGCATAAATTCTCGGAATTTCATGAAACCCGAAATTGAAGCACTCTTCTTTTTTTTTAACCAAAGTCAACTAATAATAACCACAATGGACCAAGTCAATTCATTCCTCGCGCTTCCATCATATTTACTTGTGATCCGTTTTAATATTATCCATCCACCTTCGTCTGTGTCTACTGTGTGTTCTCTTCTTTTCAGATTCTTGAACTACAGCTCTATTCCTGAAGCACTTCTCATCCGAGCTTGCCCAGTCTCATCCTTGGCTAATGTCTGCTGTGAACTAAAAATCATTAAGATACTCCTTATGTAATTTTCTCTAACCTCCTGCCACTTTCTCTCACACACACTAATGAACACATTAGCAATTTAATAATAATTCCGCAGTCCGACGTACTACAAGACCAAAGCCCCTTCCCAAGCCAGTTCTCCACAGAGTGCCCTATAGTACTTGCTCCAGTATCCTCTCGTTTCTCTGATGTCATTCAGTATCTGCTTACGTCTTCTTCCTCGTCTCCTCGTATATAATATTGAAGCGCGTTGTAGTAACCATTCTTGCGTGGGAAAAGCAATAATTGTTACATATTCTGAGTGTGTTTGTAGCTTTATTACCATGCAGCATCCAAAGCACTTGCGCCATATTGTCATCTGTGGCCTGTCTGGCTCTGTTATGTTTTTCCACATATCTCATAAACGGCACGATTTTCTAAAAAAAAAAAAAGTTATTAAACATAAAAGTGTGTTCTGGCTTTTTCAACAAACTGTGTCCAGAACATTTCTCTTTCTAAGAAGATTTAAGCGTCATATGACCATACATGCACATCGGTCTTCATGTAAAGTACCCGTTACTTTTTTCATATTTTTTGTTTGATGCTGCAAAATTTATTTGGATGAGAAATGAACATTTACTTACTTACTTACTCACTCCATGGTGCAGAGTCCTTCTTGAGAAGCTAACTGGTTTGCAGCTAGTCAAGAAATTCCCCCCATTTCACGGAACCCCAAGGTTCATTACCGCACTCACAAGCGTCCGCCACCTGTCCCTATCCTGGGCCAGCCCAATCCAGTCCATATACCCACATCCCACCTCCTGCAGATCCATCCTAATAT
>Ga0123352_10015822_pt1 | contig 12009 bp, 12 predicted proteins | sample TergutLab28metaG_FD_89700 | JGI IMG/M metagenome (GOLD analysis project Ga0123352, IMG submission 89700) | Labiotermes labralis P1 segment gut microbial communities from Petit-Saut dam, French Guiana - Lab288 P1 | ecosystem: Host-associated > Arthropoda: Insects > Digestive system > Gut ...
CGAGTGTTTATGTAGTTCAATTTAATGGCTTTATGTCACTCATACGTTAATTACATGTTAAGTACAGATATTAACATTATAGAAACCACATATTCCTACCAGTTTTAATATGTATTTGGTAATAAATAAGTGTGTAACAGCTGTCAAAGTTTCAAACTTCTCTGGCCATTATCTCCGTAACCGTTCAACTTTGGATATAGGTGTTTAGCATTATATTGATATACTTTAACATAAGGAACACCCTCCCGAAGTCTGGCACATTCCTCCTGGGACACCCTGTATATCACTACTTATATTGTATACAGACAGGACAGAAAGAAAGAAACAAACAAACAAACAAAGAAAAGAAGATGAAAGGAAAAAACAATCCAGGAAAGAAAAAAGGAAGGAAGAAGAGTTGGAAGAAGATAAGGAGGGTAATGAAGAAAAACTGTCTGAAATATGATTACTTCCCAATCACACACTATAGAAACACCTATACATCAATTTGAATTAAAAATATCACAGTTTTAAATAAGAGGGGAGTTAAAAAAAGTAATGCCTCCTATTTTATTTCTCAGAAAATACAGTTGCAATTATAATGCAATTTACATACAACAGGGGTACATCCTTATGCAATTGAAATTACTTTAGTCACAGAAAACTGTTTGCAGTAGCATGTCTCTCTCTCTCTCTCTCTCACGTGCACGCACAGAGAGAGAGAGATAGAGAGAGCATTTCAGATTGTCTGCAAAGGGGCTTCAAGAGTGCATCTGTCAGACGGCCAAAAGGAGAGAAGTAAGAGGGCATTAAATAGGGACTGTAGCGATAATGAGTACACCCCATTGTTGCAACTGCCTCCTTGTTCGCACAATGGTGTGCTGTCTGGCGCTGTTGTGAGGAAGGACTTAATCATCTTTCTGTTTGGCAGAACCTTTTTAATCCGTTGTTTTAACATCCTCAATGTCTGTAAGCAATGCTCTGAAATGACTGTGGCACCTCTCTCCAGTAATTCCACTAATAAGATTCCTTCACTGTCCCAGAACACGCTTCCAATGATTTTACGTGCTGAAGCCTGAACCTTGAATTTTTCCTTGCAACGTGATGGCTGACACTGCCATTCCACTGCTCTCTATCAGTGACCCATAATGATGAACCGAGGTGTCAGTATCAGCAATTATGTTTTACAGAAAAGCATATTTGTCTTTCTCACCGTACTGACAAAGTTCGCACATATGTTTTGTGGACTCTTTTGTGTTCAGTGGTAAACACACACACACTTTGTGCTAACTGTTGTGAGCCAAGTACTATGATGATGGCCATAACAAACTTTCCAATCCCAATTTAGTGCACAATTCACTTGTTGTGATGCAGCAGTCATCCTTAATCATCCCATTAAACTTGACGTCGGTCTCCATCATCGTTGCCATGGCTGGCTGGCCACTGAGGAGCCCATCACCAATGCCCTTTCCACCACTCTCACAACAAACACCCAGCATCTACCGCAACTAAAATCTATGGCATCCTTACCATACATGCTTCCCAGTTGCCTATGAATCTCTATCGAACTGAAGCATTCTGCAGTAAGATAAATTCAATGACTGCTCTCCTGCTCATATGTATGTCCACGTCTGCCATTTTGCACTGCTATTGTGTTGAATGTAAGTGACTGCTGAAGCACCGATAGCCGTGATAGAGCTGGATAGTGTTACTATTTGGTGGGTAATATAATAAACTCTACCAGGCACCACACGTAACATAAAAAAATAGGAAGCGTTACTTTGGTACCAACCTTCATAAACTTACTGTACTACAGAGCACCTCACTAACACCTGCCCTCAGTATGATTGCTGTTGCCAGTGCTTTATCACATATGTGGCCTGCATCTGCCAAAAATTATGTGTTTCCCCCCCTGCTCTTAAATGTACATCATTTCACATAAGAGTCACAAGTGCCAACCAACCACTGGGTCTGACACAGGCCTTGCACTGTACAAAAATATTACTTGGCCCATGACACAGCTTGTCTTGAAATACTGGCAATTTTTCATTAACATTACCATATTACCATGCACTTCCACAACTGCTAATGCCCTGAATAATAGTCACAATTAATATAAATGTAAAATTTTTTTTTTCCCGGTGAAGAAAAATGGCCCCATGATGTTCTAAGTGCTCACTGCCCTTTCAGGTCACTTAACAGAACCCCATGAATCACACTGGAATTTTCATTAATACCAAAATCTGGTGTTTTGGCTGTTTAAATACATGCTACACGTAAGCCATGCGTCATCCAAGAAAAAGACACAAGTCTCTGTAATCCATTTTTTGCCAGCACTGACCAGTGATTTAGTCTTTTTCAAACATTCTGTGTCCTGCTCTTTCAACAGCTCTGTTGACACAGATTTTTTTTAAACTTGAGGTAATATTCCTCCACAACGCATACGTAGTTTGCAAAAGTGCTGTACTCAACAGCAGGATAGACTACATTTCTCACAAGCCCTGACAACCTTCTGCTATAAATGTGTGGTTGCATCATGCAGCAGTGTGGATACAACCACATAACAGTCATCTGAATCACACTGCTTAACAAAGTTCCTATTTTCCTATGCTCAGAGAACAGATCTGTGAGGCACTGTAGGGCATTTACTTTCACTGACTAATATATATATATATATATATATATATGCAGTGTCTATACTACAAACTGTAACATGTAACAAAATACAACAACCAAAGAATGCACACACATTACCCAAACAGCAAAATCATGACCTGACCCACTTTTCAGCCAGGTAGATTCAGACAATGTAATCTTCTGGTGGTACTTACTCACTGCATATGATGATCAGTTTAACACACTTGTGAGCAATACTTCTTCCTGACAACAAGATACAGTGTTTGATAAGTGAAGTCAGGTTATTTTCAACAATTCTAGCAAGTTCCACTTGTTGTGTTTTCCCCTCTCCTCTGGCTGCCCTGTGTCGACCAAGCCGTATTGATGCCACCCAAATCAAAATATCTAAAGCCATACTCTGGGCTACAACAGTTCTGTCAGGCCCATCTAGACAAATAACTTTCACAAGCTTCTCAACAAACGAATTGGACTCCAGCATCGCACAACGCTGATTCCTGTGGAACAAAAACAATCAGAAATTTAGTTACATGTACTTATCAAAGCAAGATGTATCCTCAAATAAGTGCAAACTGACACATCTTACAGTAAATGCATAAAATTACACACATGAAACACCATACAAACTTCATGAGTGGGTCATAACAAACTGCGGTAACAAAATTCATTGAACAGAGCCTGCTGTGCTAAGCTAGTACAGTAGTCTCCATGTTCATGAATAATTGGGACTGATAAAACAGTCACATATGTCAGAAAATATTTTCAGAAATACAAATAACAGACACATGAAATAACTTCAAAATGCATAAAAATACAAACACTTTTTGGAAGTATAACAATTGTCAAATGGCTGAAGGAGTTTCATTCCATACAGTACCAATGCTGTCAGCCTTACTTAATCCAAAGTTGGAGCTTCAATGATCTGAGAGTGGTCTATGTGGTGTGGCTATAAAATAACCGGAATATGTTAGAACATTTTTACATAAAAAATTACACAATAGAAATGTTGTCACACTCAATGCACTCCCCTCCCCGTTCCCTAAACCACTCCATGTGAATCTTCCACTGCTGGAAGCAATGCTGCAGGTCGTCTTCTGATTCATGAGCTCCATCACTTTTGCCTTCATGGCATCTAAGGACTTGAACTTGGTTCCTTATAACGCACACTTCTCTTTGGAAATAAAAAAAGTCACATTGGGCTAGGTCAGGTGAGTACGATGGATGTTCCAACAAGGTGATCTTGTGCTTCGTCAAAAACATCTTGACAGACAGGGTATTCTGTGCCGGCGCATTCTCTTGGTGAAGAACCCATGAGCTGTTCTTCCACATTTCATGTCTTCTTCTCACCCATTCACGAAGGTTTGTAAAAACCTCCTTGTAGTAGACATGGTTAACGGTCTGAACTTCAGGCATCCAATCCACGTGAACAATCCCTCGGATGTCGAAAAAAAGATCATCATTTCTTTGAATTTGGATTTGCTCTGCCGTGCTTTCTTTTGCCTTGGTGAACTGGGGCTCTTCCAGTGCATGGATTGGCACTTACTTTCTGGGTCGTATTGAAAAAAACATGATTCATCACAAGTTATTTCATTCTCTTAAAAAGTTCGGGTCTTTTCATTGTTTTGAAGAATGTCAGCATAAATGTTCATTCGAATTTCCTTTTGTTCAGGAGTGAGGAGTCTCGGCACCATCTTCAAACACACTTTTTTCATGTTGAAATTGTTACGTAAAATCTGTCAAACAGTTTCCTTGTCAATGTTAATTAACTCAGCAACTGCTCGAATGCTCAGGCGACAATTTTATCGAACAATTTCCCCAACTTTTTCAATGTTAGCGTCTGTTTTTGATGTGCTGGGATGACAGGGGCACTGATCGCCTCCGATCTCTTCCCTTCCGTCTTTAAACCTTTTAAACCACTCGAAAACTTCAGTACAAGATAGATACTTATCACCATAAACTTTCTTCAACAAATCATACGTTTCTGTAGCAGATTTTCCCCAAATTTCACAAAGAATTTCACATTGATGCGTTGCTCCACGTTAACACTTAACATAATTCTGACAGAGAACAAGAACACGATCCACTTCAAGCAAAGGCTACTGCCAAACTACCACATGACCTTGAAATTGTAACAGTGAATGGAGGGGAGAGCACAAGCCAATACCACACACTGCTCGCTGTTGCCAAGTTTACAGGGAAGTGGAAAAAAATTAAGTCTGGTTATTTTATAGCCACACCACATAAACAACAGCAGAATATGGGATGCCAACTTGTCAGCCAAATTCTCTCTTCCTAAGCTGTCGAAACCAGTCACACAAGGTTCAAATAACAGCATTAAAATGGGGAATTACAAACAGTCAAATTCCTGAACACTGAGGTTCACGAGGATTGAGACTCCACTGTACAAAGGTGATGAGCTATCCACAAATTCTTCACAATTACAAAACACAAAAGGTTCATGAAATTGTTCAGCCTGCCACCAGGCCCCACATTATGCCAAATAAAATACTTTTGCCTTCCATTTTAATAATATCCTCCAAACTGTCTCTTTCCTTCATGCTTCATCACATCAAAGTTTTGTATAAATTTAATGCTCGTTATGCAATTCTCAGCAGCAGCAGCGGCGGCGGCGGCAGTAGCAGTAGAAGCAGCAGCGGCGGCGGCAGAAGCAGCAGCGGTGGCGGCAGAAGCAGCCATGGCAGCAGCGGCAGCAGCAGCACCACAACCACCACCACCACCACCACCACCAACACTACTGTTGTTATTACTACTACTATTAGCACACTGGTCCCAGAACAATATCAAACTATGCTCTCCCCTTAAAAGTGAAAGACTAATTCCTATAGGGAAAGAACAAAAAAAAAAGAGGAGGAACAGAACAGTTAAAAAGTAAAATTTTTAACGTTTTGAACTTCATGCTTCTTAACCAAAGTTGAGAAGAAACAGGAAGGATTCTGACTATGGACTGCATGGCAACAAGCACTACACAAACTGATTCAGGGCTGTCTTACTTCTTCACGAACACAATTCTGACTTGTTTCTGTCATTTCCACATATTTTAAATCTGCAGCATTTGTAGGGACTTATTATCTGTCTTTATAATTTGCCCAGCACTCTGGCAAAAAGACATTACCAAATGCTTAGTTTTCTCTGCATATGCCACAAAATGGGCCTCCTTAATACTTATCAAAAGGAATGCCTGATAAACAGGCTGTGAATAGAAGGAATATATTACAAACAAACAACACAGCAACATGTCAATGCAAAAGAGAGAACACTGAGCTGCTGCTGCACACATCCAATACTTGCTTCTCATTCTGCAGGTCCATACACATCGTACAGAGCTGCTAAAGGGTCATTATCTTATGTGACAACTGTGTAAGTTGCCACTTCCTGTACATTCAGTTACTGTATTAATGTAGCCTATTCAGCAAAACATCAACATGCATGGCACACATGCAGCAGGAAGTGACAAATGAGAGTTACCATATCAATACTGTCCCTGTATCATGTAAAGAAAGGATGAACACCAACCCTACAACCTTTGATGGTGCTAAAGACAAATATGAATCACTGCCACTGACTGAAATGGTGATTCTGGTCTCAGAATATATATCAGAATTGGAAGAGTGACACATGGATTGAGAAATGGTTGAAGGAACTGCAGTCATATCATCACTAAATGTCATTTCTACATATTCAACAGCACAGCCAAAGGATATAATATGCAAAAAATTTACAGATTCGTGACATTTCCACGCTTTGTTTTTGTCTTTCAACTGAATGTACTGATGCGTTGAGCTTTAATTAAACAAAAATACAGTCTTCTAAGGGAGTGATGCTGTGAATGTGGACAGGCAGTTCACAGCATTTTGCAGGCTCACAGTGTCTTCAAAACAGAGACATACACACCAAACAAAACAATGCCACAACCCACAAGACTTGCACCTTCAGCAGCACCACCAATAGCACACCAATGACACAAGAAAATCCTTGTCCCTTCTAATTAGAATATCATGTTATAAATGACAGTTTGCAAGTCTCTACATATGCCTGTAAGGTCCAATGTAAATGACCTGAGTTAAGGAACATGATATGTAATGCCAAGTTTCGCTGACTCACATCAGTCCTCCGAGGTACAGGCTCTTCATATTTGCAGCTTGACAGCAGTAGCTGAGACAAGACTTCCAATTACTACAATCTACACACAATATCTTTGACAAATACAAACATTAACTTCTAACTTAAACATAAGATCTCTAACCTTTCATTTGGAATGCTGGTTTGCTTAGTTCTCCTGATGGTGATTGATATTTCATGCAACCAGTCACAGCCCCAGTAATACTCCATCTTCTTACTGGCAGCCGCACTAGCAAGACGGTCCACTGTATTGCCTGGCATATGCATGTAATAGTCCAACATTGGATCTACGGATTTTCCCTTCCCACTGTCTAGTTTGCTCTTTTTTGAAGCAGATCCTTTCTCATCATTAAATCGACTTTTACTTGCCTGAAAATTGTACGAAATACTGACATTATCAACCAAAATAATCTAGCACACTTACACAGAAGAAAGTTACATCATTAAGGTAAAATATACAAAAAATGACAAGTTAAGTCAGTTACTTAACAATGCAGTAAATTGCTAAGGTCATAGAGCATTAGTGACAGATGGATGAATGAGAGGGTATGAAGCAATGGCAGAATGACAACAATTAGGGCAAACCTTAGTACTCAAAGACAACCCCTACCACTTTTGTTCACCACAAAGCCCATATTAATTGTGTGGGAATGAACCTGGGACTCTGTGGTGAGGGGCCCATAATTGCCCAAGCCATGGCATGGCCCAATGGAGATCAAAGTGCAGAACATACAGTAATGCAATGCAAGCTGTACTGTCTGCATATGACCTACCGCTGGCAATGAAAAAGGCCACTGTTTGCAGTTTAAGTTCCCACTGGCTTGGCAGAAGCCCTCTCCCACTTCTGTACCTCTGATTGGCCAAGACTCCCTCTACAACTGATACACAAATTCCTCCCACTTACTGCAGCGTCCATGTGAACCAGACTGAGTCACGCTGAGGATAGAGGCAGCAAGTTCCACCACAATATCCTAAACAAACCTTTGCCACATGGTATAAACCACCCCCTCCATACCCCCTCCCTCACAAAAAAAAAGAGATAGACCATCATATAAGCAACACCTGCTGTGAAAACCCTAAAACCAGTATCAGTTACATATTTTCACTTGAAATACAAATTGAGCACATTCTTTACACCAATAATTCACAGAATCCTTTAAGTAAATCAAAAAGGGCCTACGTTTGACCCTCACTATATCAAAAATTGTTCCAATAGTTTTTCACAGTAATTTAACATTTAATGCACCAGAATACAGAAAGTTGCTGGCCCAGATCAAAAGAACCTCTTACCATTTCTTTAACTGCTTCTTTATCTTCACCAAGAGCCTTTATGTGCACTACAAGTGTGCGCCCTCGTATCCTGAACAGTTTGGGGCTTGTGAGTGTAACTGTTCCACTCTGATCTGACAGGTCGAGGCAGGAAGCAAGATTCACCGGCCCACACAATATCTCAGTATTGTGGTCATGCAGATATTCCTCAGAAGTGACAGGATTCTGTACAGGACCTATTGAAGACAAGAAATTAAATATTACTAACTTCGGAATATTTATATAGGATATCTCCCTAACAGGAATCATAGGCTCAACTGCACTAAAGATTACTGTAAAACCCCCTTAAACACACTACACGGGAAATTTTTGTTTGAAAGGTCTAGGAAAGTAAACATCTAAAAAAAACTGTTTTTACACAGGAAATTGAACATTATTTATATGAGAACTTTGGAGGAACTTCATAAACCTGAATTCTCAGATGACAAAACTTTCTTTATGTCCAGGAACTTCTAATCTGAGAAAACAATGCATATGTAATCTTCATGTATGTACTGTGCATTTTGTAGGTTTATTATATTTTGTTGGACAAATATAATAAAAAAAACTGTATATGTAAATTATGTAACTGGCTTGTACTTAAGAACCGTCACATACAGATGACAATTAATGCTACGGGTATGAAAATCACTAAACACACATACTCTGCTCTTTGTCATACAAAGTTTGCCTCACCACTAAAAACAAATTCACCACATGGGTTATCAACAAAATATGAAGTCTTTTAAGTGTGACATCCTGTTGTGGTACATGAACAGTAATGGGACTGACGGATAGTTGTGGTTGACGATTCTTAATCCCTCACTCAAAATCTCAAGTCACCAATTTATTATATGAGTTCTGTAAGATGCAATCTTATCTTCAGATCCTCATTTGCTATAAAACCTGTTACCTTATGTCAGTAAGGTAAAATTAAAGCTGCCGTGTGCTTAATTAAACATCATGCCATGAAGGCATGTGGTGGACATAACTGTGGCACTAGATGGTGGTGACAGATCAGCTTCACATCCTTCGTGCTGCATGCCATGGAAAGACATCTCCAGTACTCAACAAACAGGAGGCTGGGTGGGCCCAGGGAGTCTGGACTTGCTGCCAGGAATTGAACAAGAAATCCTTGGTTGTCCAGCCCACAACCTAATAGCTACAATGAATAAGCTATCCCAAGTCCTTTTGCCAGTGCAAAATAAATAATGTATCTGATATGTTAATTCCAAATTCTCTTATACTGCAACACTACAGTACATTTCAAAGAAAATAGCTTCAACCAGTGAAATAAGAGCAGTGATTACTTTGCAAGCAGGAATAAAAGGGTTTAGCACCTAAACTATCACAATTTGGGCACACACTACAAAAAGAAACAAAACACAAAACAACAAACAAGGTACTATACCTCTGGTGCTTCCATCAAATTGCATGTTAATATTGAAATCTATCGGCTCATCAACAGGTGGAGTAAACATCCTCTCCTTCCTACCAATGCCACTGGCATTTTGCTTGAGCAGTGTGACCTGGATGTGGGGTGGTGAGAGGCAAGGGGCATGCAATGAGAATTTCAGATCCACATGACCGATGCAGCAGCTCCGAGGGAGAGTGATCTCAAACACATGCTCATCCCATGTTGTGCTGGAAACAACAGAAAATTCATGTAAGTAGTTCTGACAGGGCAGCTAACATGCTTGAAACACAGATAGTACTTTCTTACAAGCACAAAACAGGCAAAAATATGGGGGAAAAAAAAAAATATCATACACAGTAACCATGCCTTTACAAGACCTGTGGTTTCCACAGCAATGCAACGCAGGATTCCAGTCTTCTGGGAGTGACAATGTGTTGCTGGATTAGTGATTCATGACCTTTAAAAGGTATATAGTCATGAATCCATTAACCCATGAAGATAAAGGCATTATACACCCTCAAAATGTCAGGAACCCCTAACCCAATGGCAACATCACATCTCACAAGAACAGAATTCTCAACTGTGTCTGTCTGTGAAAAATAAACTCTTCCATGATATGACACTGTGTCTAATGGTGCACAGCTAAAAATGTTTCAGAGGGCTTGCCGCATCCAACTTCTGGGGGTATCTTGACCTGCAGAGACATGAAAATGGTGGCAGCAAGCTCCCATGAAATGTCGGTATATATTCACCCACCAACACAGCAGCATTAACCCACATACCCTGTGTGTGTGTGTGTGTGTGTGTGTGTGTGTGTGTGAAATACTGCAGTACTGTTCATTCACTTTAACTGAAACACTATAAAATACGTAATTAAAATAATACACTCAGTCCCAAAGTTACAGGTTCCTACTATGTGCATCTCTTGTGGAAAGTGCAAAATGAACCATACTACAGAGTACTTAAAGTTGTCTTCATTGAAGCAATGCAAAAATTTATCATAAACCTGTTGTTAAAGTTACCTCTAATGTAAGGTGAGACACAAAAGATACTTTCCAGAGGATTAGTCAAGATTAGATATGACTGGTTCGTCCAAAATTTATCCCGTCATAACAGGTGACATAGTGACAGCATCATAACATAACTACATATAACCAACTAACCTCTCCTGTTAACTACTTCTCCTGCCTTGGTACTTCTTAACATATATGCAACATGTCCACCACATGAATTACTCTTCCAAATACAGATACTCCTGCATCATATTCATAAACATCACACAAACTATCTGCCTGCCAGCCTGCCTGCTACCCACACCACCCCTACACAAAGACAGATGTCTCTACTTTACATTCCTGTACTTCTCACATTCTACTACAGTAGTGTCTCAAGGTTCGTTATTAATTGGAAGTAATAAAACAGCCATGAACATCAGAATCCATTATCAATGTGAAAGGCCTAATGTTTTCAAGAACATCAAAATACTAGTAACAAGCATATAAAATAAGCCCAAAAGCGTAAAAAGCATAACATTTACTGGTACTACAATACAGCCACTTTCTAGAAGCATAAAATACATTAGCCCTTAACAGCCAGAATTATGTGCTCAGTGTACTCTGCAAAAGACACAGGATATTGATGACAGCCCATTACTTAGCACGGTCTTGGTGATGATTTTAGTGGCTATTTGGTTTCTCAACATCACACTGCATGTCAACTGCAGCTGACTTTTAGCACCACAGAGTTAAGTAAATGAAGGACATTCTCATTCCATATGGCACAAAGGAATCAGTCTCATTTACTTAAAGGCAGACCCAGACTGCCCAAGATTGGTCTACACAACAGGAGGACAGTGAGACAGCCAACTTACCGGCCACATGGACTGACCGTGATTTGTCAGCACTAGTCACAAAAATGCTGAAATAATGGTACTGAAATGCATGATCATGGAAGGTTAAAATCACAGACATCAAGACTACTGCAGTGAACAAAGGCTGAACATTGTTAAGTGCACATGCCTGACTGAACTACGAACATGTCAGTCTCTTCCTAGTCTTCCATTACAAAATGAAAGAATCCAGACACAATAACACAACATTAACACTCACGCATCATTCTGCAGTCTCCAGCTTCTAGTATGCTGAATTTCATCTCCTTGCTGCAAATGCTGTGGATGCCGCCGCTGCTTCTGGGCCTGCATCATTTCAGTCCAACATGGTGGAACAGTAGCAGCATAGCATGGAGACAAGTTCTCAAACTTTGTCAGTTCATGAAGCAAATGAAGTTCTGTCATGCCCAGTGCTGCCTTGTTAACTAGAAGCTGATCATTACTGTAAAAATAAGCAATAATTCCTTTGTATTGTGTTCATAATATACAAGCTGTGTCACAAACATAAGGAGACTTTATTTCAATATTTATTAAAACCAACTAATTGCACATACTTGTCAAACCATTAAAACCACATTATCTGATTAAAATGGATTTAAAATTTCTCCTACATGTTTCAATCCCTCTATGGGATCATCCTCAG
>Ga0123352_10015823_pt1 | contig 12008 bp, 6 predicted proteins | sample TergutLab28metaG_FD_89700 | JGI IMG/M metagenome (GOLD analysis project Ga0123352, IMG submission 89700) | Labiotermes labralis P1 segment gut microbial communities from Petit-Saut dam, French Guiana - Lab288 P1 | ecosystem: Host-associated > Arthropoda: Insects > Digestive system > Gut ...
AAAAATTTTGGGGTTTTTTATTTGGGTTGGGACAAAAAAAAGGTTGTTGTGTGGGTGTGTGGGGGGGGGGGGGGCTGAAGGGAAGAGAACACTTGACTTGGCTCAGTATATGGAGGTCAAGTGGCGGGCCTTTGTAAACACGGTGAAGGAACTTCGAATTGCGTAACGTGGAGAATTTGACGGGCTGAGGAACTACTGGCTTCTCACGGACACTGCTCCATGACGTTTGTCAGCTGGTTGGCACACGCTGTGGTAAAATCGATTGTCAACTGTTATCTTGCATGTCGGCAACTTAAAAACATCCAAAAGGATGGGCAATGTACGTACAACGAACGTAGAACGGACGAACAAGACAACGCAAATAGGCGCTTTTCCATAATTTGGCCTTATTTAACATGTATGTGAGAACCTCCTTAACTTCGCCCAGCTGAAATTTCATACTATTTTTCATGTTAGACAACCCCCAGATGGTAATAAAGCAGGCAGATTCGATTGCACAATGTTGTAAAATTTGTCTGAACAGACCTTGGTCGGGCTTCACGGCTACCTTCAGCTACGCACTCTACACGCGGGCGGCCGCACGGCCACGTAAACTTACAGGGCAACAACCAAAAACTGTTTCTGTACACGCTTATCTGAAAATTCCATCGAATGTCTGTCTATTATTACAATCGCACAGCCTTATAAACCATACAGAAATACATAAAAGTGACATTTCAAAATAACAGGCACAGTTACGGCTCCCGCTGTACTTTAAACGCTTTCATTAACTCGTAATTACACAAAGCACTTATTAGAAGCCTCTATAACGTAACGCCATACCCAGTTCTACAAGTCAACTGCGATAAACACAGGAAGAGCGAGAAGCCCCTGTTCACCCGTAGGAAGCATGATGTAGGTCAGTGGAAGCAACGATGAATGCACAGTACCTAAGATTACAATAGCAACTGCAAGTGATCCCCATGGACACGTGACAAAGGTCACATGTGCCACCTGAAATGTTTTGTGTATCCACAGTGTTTCCCTTATTCCAGCACGGTACGGCAACCACGCTGCACACGTGCACCGGCTTTTCGCTCATCCTGTACTACATTCGTCGATTTAAAAAAAAAAAAACCTGAATACGAAATATACATGGCTTACACGTTCCCACTTTTAAACTTAACAGAAACAGGCAGCTTCACCAAGTTCTGTACCAAATACCTCTCAGATTCCAATCATACACGTGAAGTAGGTCTGGAAATGTTGCTAAGACGAAACGGTGTAGGCACACAAACACGCCAAATTCTATTGCACAATTCTGAACATGCACAGTCTGTTTCAGACGCATTAAAATAAACATAATAAAGGAAGATCAACTAAAAACCGAATCCAGACGTGCGGCAAGCGTTAACGGACCACGCTCAGCACACACTATATACACAACATAACTATATTACATGAAGAAATGCTACGCCGTTGACGCTGTCCTGCCTGCGGGTTCGGTGTTCAATTGAACTCCCTGTACTGTCAGCCCCTCCAGGAAACGCTAGGATAATACATACAGCAGGTCGCGATCTTTCCCATATCTCTCGCAATTATTCGTACAGTCACCACAACTTAAAAGACAGCCCTGCTCTTAATAAAACCCACAAAACAGACGCCCATAAACCGCCTACACAACCGCGCATTCACAAATCTTGCACCCAGCTGTACACATCGGCGTCAGCATTTCACAAGTCCTAATCATATCATCACACTGTCTTTAAACAAACGACAGTTCAGTTCTGGGAATGGTGACGAACTGTCGGACTATCGATTCGAGGAAGACTGACATGTCAGTTACATAATAAACTTCCTCCCCACTTAACAAACTTCAAAATACAAACTACCTTGCGCAGATACGTTATTGTGTAATGAAGAACCTCGCTATGCAACGCACATACTCATCACCACCATCACAAAAGCCACTAAATACGTCAAACCTACCTTCAAGCCTCAATTTATGTTTCTGCTCTCAAATTTATATAATTCACCCAAACCCTCTTCCACTGACACAGTTCCTATATCTTTGTCACCTAACGCACCCGTTCCGAATTTAGCCAGTCTAAAAATATTAGGTGAAAAGAACATATTATAAGCAAATCATGTAATCTCTTCCGCCTCCCCAAATTACAATATAGTGCTAATACCTCGAAATTTCGTCTTCAAGCCCGGTAAATCTGCGTTCTAAGCAGACTGACATTAAACTGAAAACTTAATCCGCGGACCACCGAAAATAATAAAAATGGTGGTGACTGTGACGATGATAATAATTACAACATGGTGTCCAAATACTCCCGACAACACTTGTATATCCTAAACACATATCAACAGACACAGAATTTTAATAAGGTGTCCCTGTCCGGTCCAGTCAACCACGTTCACAAAACTTACCCCTGTCCAGCAACCAATGTATGCAGTTATCTATAAAAACCCGGCAACATCGTTAGTTGACATGGTTCCTGTCATATTTTGTGTATCTTAACTTCTCAGCGGCAAAGAAACCGGACGCAAGGTATCTTAGTAACATACACGCTTGAAAACATTAACATGAACAAAACAGGAAATAACTGTGTTAAGAACACATCTCGAATCATAAATCAACCCAACGTATCGCACTATATAATCACCCATTATAATGTCGCGAAGTACAAGTCACTCGCTCCTTTGCAAAGAACCCAGCGGGGCTATCGACAGAATTGCCCTGTCACAATATTACACAATTACAGCGTGTAGGATTTGGAAGTCACAACGGAGGCAGGGTCGTGATGCTGATGGTAACTGCACACGCACGGTGTGTTTGTACTGACGTCATCAGTTTTCCAGTCGGTCAATGTTCCATTCATCTTTATTTTATAATCGAGAGTTAACTCAAACGGAAACACATTTACCAAAACAACTTTCCGAAACGGGAGCCGACACTCAAACACCAAGTACTAAAATGTGACACAAAACTATATCTCTAGAAAACCGTGTCGATGAACTACACTTCAAACACAACACGAACTTATATCAGCATGTGTAAATAGTTCACCATTACACACAATGCAAATGCTACGCTAAAACGAAAAGGTAACACACGACTGACGGTAAGTCATAGTCAAAGAATTCACACAACGAGAAAAACAAAGCTGCATATTACACGCCTCTAGTTCTTCTTTTGTATTATTGGCAGTTTCCTTCCGTATTCCTATTACAGAACTGCAGCATGGTCCTGCCTCCACACTAACTCCATGCACAAATCAGTCGTGTAATTCAAGTTGCTACAAGATGTGGGTGTGAAGCTTTAGGCATGCATGTACACACGCACCAGACAATAATGTATAATACACATAAATTATCTAATGTAAACACGCACATAACCAACCACCATTCAGCACAAACATGATCACGTAACAGATAAGTGGGCGGTACCTCATGATACGGATGTCGGAACTAAACCCAAGGGGCAGCATGTCCTTACTGCAAATGGCACATCAATTACTATCAAATGGCATTAATACTTTAAGACGGTAAATCCACAACGCGACACATTTTAAAAAAAAACCCTCCTGCGCATTTTGCAGACAACAATGGTCATATCATTAAACGTAAGCAGCACACACACATACCCCGATCCTATTACTTGGTAATACTCCTCCCATTTACAATGTTGAACACCGTAGGTATCTCGAGAAACATGCAATGTAATAATTTTCGACACTAATTACTGCTGGGACGCTCATCAATGCATGCAACAATCACGCAGTATGTTCCAACGCTGTCAATTTTGTCTCGTTCATACCAAAAAACTACACTAATCGTACAGATTTCAAACAAGCCACGTGGTTGTACACAACTGCACAAAAATTAATCTACATACACAAACGAACACACATTAGTTTACAACCGCGTCGATTTAACACAACAGAAAACGAAGAGCCATAAAGAACCAAAAAAATTATAAAACCTAATTACAAAGTAAATAAACGTAATGTCTTTTGCTCATACAGAATTACGCCATGTGACTTCAGTGAACAACATGGCGAGAACCCAACAGCTGAGCTGCTCTACCGGCAAGCACGCCACGTCTGGTGACTGCGATATCACCGAAGGTATGAAACCACATTACAGTTTATATTTGTGATGTTATCATTAACACCCAACAATCTCAACAATAAACTGCGTAGATTACAATTTCTATGGTGTTAAAATACAAAACTGCATAGTATTAAAAAGAGTGGAGACAATTTGAAACACCTCAATACCGCCCACTCACAGGGCGGCGCGTCACAAGGCGGGCGGGTTTGCTTACCTGCACAAACTACCGATAACTTCTTCGTCGCGGTGTCTCAGTTCGTCCAAACAACGCTGCTCCTCACCCCGTTTAAATACTGACATATCTTAACACTCCACACTATTGAGTAACTGTATTTGTTTCACACAAACACAAGAAAATTGACACTTCTTCAACACGATAACCCAAGCCACACCGCACATACAACGCCTCACAGCGTTTTGTAATGGCGATCTTTGGCGGGAAACAGCTGAAGTGTATCACAACGTTACTATATATTACTGCGCAATGGCATCTCACTTGTAAACACGTTTCTGAAAAAAAACCTATTATAGTAAACGTTTATATTTTAGAGCATCGGTATAAAATTACTTTTATACATTGAAACGGGCGAAACTTTACACTTACAGAGTATTTGCAATAAACATACGGAACTACTTTCCCAAGCGCACGTGTTTACGTGCATACTGTAAACCGGTTACCGGGCGGGAAGCCGCCGACAAACATCTGCCAGCTGTTGTCTCTACGCATGTTCATACATAAAATCTAGCAATTAATTCATAACTACATTACTGTTTTAATGCACTGCAATTAGAAAATTTTACACAGTTTTCTGAAACAACTAACATTTATAATACTAGGAGAACACCATGTGTAAGAATTTCTCGTCAAATTACGAACTATTTCCTACAACTGCTACGCAGCACCTCAGCAAAAATCTACTTATTAATACAACATACACACTCCACAAGAGCAAATCCTTGCCGAAGCTTCGTATGACCAATAATATGTTAATTTATTTCCTTGCAGATATTTTTTTCGGCAACAGGATATTATCCACGTTCGGTACTACGCACGGTAGAAATAAACTTGCCTGCCATCTGTTGTGCAATCTCGCATACTACTAGAGCCACAACACACACACCACGGGCACCAACCGTCTTTCCAGCTGTAAAAAAATTACTATATTAAAAAAAAAATCAGGTGGTTCCCAAAAATGCACCTAGTATCACTGAAGAGTGGGCGGGGAACGTGCAAAAACGTGTACAACCTGTAGGGTTACACAAATGACAAAAGTTTACTCGGTTAGTAAACATAAAATATTGCTAAGGCCTCTTGATTTCATGTCGGTTCTGACAAAAATTAAAACACTTCAATCTTCCCTGAAATGAAACAGATACATTCACATACAAAAGTATGGACAATGCAGGTGGGAATACTGCTGTTCCCTACTGCCAATTTCTATTTGCATATTTCACATGTTTACAGCATGTAACAACTTTCTTTAGTGCTTCTAATCCAACACACTGATACTTCATATTGGTACATACCCATACACATAAAAAAAGCCACAAGGACACATACTTCAGAACAGGACTCGCTACAAAAATTTCACTTGCATAGTACTTAGAAGTCATTAAAATGACCAATTCTACTGAAACAGGTTCATTATCTCAAGTAAAAACAGCACAAGCAGATATTAAATGAATCCTTATAAGGCACAATGGTCACTACACGTACCACTAGCTCTAACATAAAAAAAATTCTGCATCTTTCTGACTCGGAACAGTTGCTTCCTGTAACTACTCACAAACAGCCTGTGATTCCCTGTGCACCACCAACAGGTCTTTGTGAAAGAAACTGCCTTTAGTGCAAGAAAAGCTCAGTATATGTTACATTAAATTTGTGCTTCAAAGCACTCATATTGAAACATTTTAATCAATGGATACCAATGCTGGTTTCCCATTGGAAAGCAAACATGATTTTTATGTTAAAAATGAAAAAAAAAAGTGCCACTTGGGTCATGGAAAGGGGAGTTCACTAGTTCTGTCCAGTAACTAATATTTCAACATACGTGTACAAATAAGATGCTTTGATGTAGGAAATATTGTACTGTATATTCAAAAGGAATTGCATTAAGCTGTAGGCATTTCACACAAACCAACTGACTATTTTTTTTTAAATTAAACTGAACAAAAACTTAAAATTCTGTAGGGTTAAGATGACAGCATATTTACATGCAAGATTATAAAGTTTTTAGACTTTCCCCATCTAGTGTTCTGAAAACAACACAAGGTTTCATTAACTTGATCTGTTTCCATTCTCAAGTGGATACAGTTGGATGAGATTGAGAATAGTTCTATGTACTGGACCAAACTGCACAGTAACATCCATTTCCTAAAAACCTGTAGTTTCTGAACATAAGGTAGAACATGTCCAGAAACCACATGAACACAGGACTGGTCATGAACTTCATACACTGATTCTTCAGCAGCACCTCTTTGAGAACCTCAGATCTCCAAACTGCATGTATTAAACATGCTAACAGAAAGATACAACCTCGTAGTTATGTGAACCAATTTCTATAAAGTTCCCTTCTGTTGATTAGTGCGTTTTCACTTGATATCGTAACGCAGTAAGCAAATATTTAAAACAAAACATCCTAACTAAAACAGTAGGGGGTGTCAAATAATATCACAATGTTTAATGGATTGTCTCACTGTGTAGGAATACACAAAATGGTATATTCAATCATCATCCACATTATAAAATCCTTCACAATGTATATGATACACACTGTATTACGTCATGCACAAACCTTGCTTCCAAACTGCAAGCTATGTTGGTCAAGTACATACTCCAACTTTAAACAGAACTCACTGACAGAAACAAACGAACACTTAATTACATCTTTCTTGTATGAAAATACGATCATTTGTGATACATTAAAAATTAGTACAGGAAAGTACAGTCTAAAGTTCAGCACACATGCTGAAAATAAAACACTTTGATTGAGATTATTTTAAATATAGCATTGGTAATGTACCAATATGCCAAATGAAAACAGCTTCGAATACTGCTGTAACATGGAATGGTACTGCTCGTTTTCTTATAAAACAATCTTGTGGCATAACTGTGGATAAAACTGTAAATGTAACTTTCTTCTACATATCTAAAATGTGAACAGACATAGAACTATGTGCACTAGTACAGTACCCTAGGAATTTCTTTCAATCGTTCATGTACTTATTGATGGTTCATTTACTGAAGCTTGTACAACTCAGATCAAATAGTGGGTTGTGTATAATGAAAGGATGGTGAGGTGACTAAAGTCTCATTTCGGGTAACACCCTGGCTGTTGTCTCAAGGAAATGAAGCCAACTATGAAACATCATCAGGACAGCTGGTCTCAAAGATATAACCTGAACCCAAGACCCCTAGAATACCAAGCGGCAGTTCCAAGAACCTGGCCAAAAATTTCAGTCCTAGAAGTGGTAACTGCAGACAAACAGAATTGGCATTTCTGGTGTACAAAAAAGAAACTTGGGTAATAATTTAGAAACAGTGAGTACAAATATTTATGCTCAAAAATGCACAAAAGAAGTAAATGGAAGGTGTTTAGGCTGCCTTCAGAGAAACAGAATGCTACAGTACTCAGGATTATTCCATGTAAGAAATAAGCAGTTACACCTAAAATGTTCTGCACAATCAATACAGTTATATTACAACATTTGTGATCAGTTCAAATCATTTTTATTGCAACCACCTGAGATGTGTACGTGGCAAAGTGTTAACAATTAACATGGCCATCTGGTGTTCGAACTACAAGATGGAGAGGTCACAGCCTTAGACAACGTAACCACCAGGTACAGTTCAGTACAATTTCAGTCTTCCTTTTCAATATGACAATTTACTTTGCTATACACAGGTGAAAGTGCAAGACAGAATGGATAAAAAAACCACACATAATTCTCAGAACACTTTAATTTGGCCAATTTAAAACCCAACCACGAAACTGATCATAGAATTATGTAAGAAATTCCACAACACTGCCATTTTATAAAGTTAAACCTGGCAGTAGACAGTAGTTTACAGTTAACACCCACAGCTATGTTAATTTTATGCATTTTTTTTTTATATCCAGTAAAAATAATTACAGAGACCTGTCCATGCAGTTTGCCCTTTCCTACCTTTTGCATTTATGCAAAAAGAAAACCTGAAACTAACTAAAAAATGTTTGCCTCATGGAGTACTGAAATAATGTCTGCTATAGTACTAATATGCTATCAAGGAGGTGAGTTGAGCTGTCCATATACTGTAGCTGGGATTGCACAGTTTCATTGCAAACAAGTCCCTCCAGCTGCAGGTCAGTTAGCATTATGTTATTCAGCACAGGAACCATATTACATATGGCATATGCTTGTGTGAAATTTACTGCATAATTAACAAATCTCCGTAATGAATGAATTTCAACTCTATTTTAAGGTGAACTGTATGATATATCAGCCATTTATCAATAAGCAGTCACCATTTTTTGGCAAAACACATGCACGATTGGAATTGTTAAAGTGTGTTACGGCTTACAGGGGTGTGTGCATAAGTTCATAGATTGTAAGAGTAACAGCAGTCAGTGAATTTTGTTTCACTGCCTATGTACTCTGATAGTGACACCCAGAGAAAACATATCCCTGGTGAAGCAAGGGCACTTTGGTAGTACAAATTTAAATGAATGAAGACACTTCCCTATTTCAATACTACCCTGGTGTCTAAACACCTACCAGAATTCCGTATTGTGCTTTTAACACTTAATACATAAAAGCACCATGAGCTGAACCATATGACAAAGGCTACTAGTCACCGTATCAGACCTACTCATAATAGGCAAAAAAAGATACATTACGTGCGTAACTCTCACACTTACAAATACTAAGTTCCTCGCCAGTTTCTTTTAACAAAAGTTGGAGTATGTCTTACAATTCAGATGGAACAAGTAAAAAAACAAACTTGTAAATGGCATGGTGCATTTCAGTGCTCTAAAGGACTACACAATGAGATTTTAATACCAATCTTTTATCATGCGTACATACAAAACTTCCATGTTTGTTAATCTTAACAGATGATGCATTTTGTTTCATAAATTATGTACCAACAGTAAATCAGTCAACACAACCACTTTTATTATGAAGACATTATTTGTTTTTATATAAAACTGCTACATGTATCAAACCATCTGTCATCATTATCAGGCACAAATGTGTAAAGGTCCCTGGTGAACATTTAAAATTCTTGTATGCATGAAAGAGATCACTTCTTACAATCTGTGTTTATTACAATTTTACTATCTGGATTTTAAAACAATAATACAAATGTATAAATACAATTTGTAAGTAGGACAGCTTGCTCATAAAAACAAGAAATTTAAATGTTCTTGACTGACATTCCTTTACACATTCTTACTTGTTAATGACCCTCAGGGATTGAAAACCGTAGCATTTTCAAGTAAAAACAAATAATGTTTCTATAAAAAATCTGGCTGTGTTGACTGTTCACTCTAGGTACATGATTTTTTGTTTGCTTCCACTCCAAGTTGACTCTAAATTTCTTTGCGTGCTGGGAATGGAGAATAAGAGGATATAAACACAGAGCTGCGATTTATCAAGGGAGGAAATCTGTTGGTTTCATAAAATTTTTATACACCAAACAACAAGATGTAGCCTAAGAAACAGGCCAACTTTCACAGACTTCCCTGAACAGTCTGATAAAACCAGTTAAGCCCAGTGTCCACATGCGAATAACACAATGATCAATTTAAAACCAATAACTCAAATCTTTCCATCAGTTCCAATGATGATTACTTTCGATTCGTAGCAAATACGTACTTACAAAATTATGCTGCACCCAGTTCGCAAACAGGTAATGTCATCATCATTGTCCATCATCAACTATACTGACCAAGTAAATCAGTGTAACAGTGAGCACAAAGAAAACAACAGACCGAACTGCACACAGTACTTCAGGCACAAGTTTAACACATATGTATGTGTGTGTGTATGTATGTGTGTATGTATGTGTGTGTGTGTGTATATATATATATATATGTATGTAATATGTATGTATGTCTCAAATCTCACACGTGCTTTTATGTGACTAGAAAAAATGGAGGGACCAGTCTAACACATAGTGAGGCATTCTGACTGATCTCAAAAATGGCCATAATGACATTTACAATATTTCAGTCAACCCCTACTACAGACTTATTCTGATATTCTGTAAATTCTGAACCCATTAAAAATCTACCACCCCCAACTTGAGTGCTACACAGTTAGTACTACGAGCAAGACTTGGTATTCATGGGACCTGCATTTCTGGGACAAATGCAAATATAAAAACTCACAAGTAAATTCGTGGACAGGTAAAACACACCCTTTCATTATACAGCCAATATTTCTTGGGCCAATTACTCTGCCTGGTATGAAGTATCAGAACAGTATTGCATGAAACAACACAAAACAATTATTCCAGCTGTGCTATTGCTTTCCTACTTCTGCTTGCAATGGCACAATTGACAATTGCAAAAAAAAATTACTCCATTAGCCTGGACACTCGATTACAATGCTGAAGTTTGTCTTAGCTTAACTGTAAAATGAATAAGGCTACAATAGTGTCAAACTGTATTGTAAGCAACATTAATCACTGAGAGTGAATATGGTTTAATATACTGCCAAACAACACATACTTTTGCACCTATCATATATGAAGTGTGGCAACAATCAACCATTAATTCTTCAGGGTACAATTCCAAGCATACTATGCATCCACGAACTTATTAACAATGTCATGCCCAAAAGGTCACTTTTGGGCAAGACACCCATTAAATGTCAAGTGCTTACTTAAGAAAACGAGGACAGAAGAGAACCTTTGCTAGGGCAGTGACTAGTGGTCACTAGCATATCTCGAACAATAGACTCTGGCCTGTTTACATGAACATACAGTCTTACTTGAGGATGGGAAACATTCTTTTCCTCATAAAAAATCACAGTAATGTCAAAAGATCACGTAAGTTTCTGCATACAAAGAGATTTTAAAATCTTAGTTTCTCTCCTTCACTGAAACCCCCAAAGTGAGATTACCTAGTCCACGTTGCAGCACCATTCTGTGTGACAATGCATACCATCACTCCAAACCATTTTCTTTGTGTGATTACATCTAACCACAAAGACCTGAAATTAAACACTTCTACTTACTTTAACTAGCTTCAATCAAATTTCTGAAGAAATGCTTCCTCTCTCTGCAGAGAGGATCAAGGTTTTCACAAATGACAAGACTAGGAACACTAGACTCAACACACGTACGACTTAACATAACCAACTAAATCTGTGGTCAAGACTCAATCATTAGAAATAAATATCTAAACAAATTATTACAACCTACTTAAAATGTAAAACTAAATATGCATGTACAGCCAGTCTATATAGATCATATATATACACACACAGTAATGCAGATAATGTACAGAGTGATGCAAACTCCACATATGTGGAAGTGTTAATATGTGACAACTGACTCTACATGGGTCTACATGACATTATCAAAATAACTATGTTAACTAATCATACGCTTCCTCAGTTATGTCACATTAACTGTTGCAAGATGTTAAAGACTTGTGGCTCACAATGTGGTTCCAAAATACACTGAGTTTTCTAGACTGTATCTCTGAGAACCAATGCACTGTGGGTCAGGTTGCAATGAGGAGGAGCACCACCAGACACTTCTGTTCACACATGCAAATGCACTTGCATACCCCCCCCCCCCCCCCCCCCCCCCCCCCCCCCCCCCACCCCCCCACCTCCCCCACCACCCCCCACATCTACCTCATTCATCCAAAAACCAACTTTATTTTCTACAAAAAAAAAACAAAAAAAAACAACAA
>Ga0123352_10015826_pt1 | contig 12007 bp, 6 predicted proteins | sample TergutLab28metaG_FD_89700 | JGI IMG/M metagenome (GOLD analysis project Ga0123352, IMG submission 89700) | Labiotermes labralis P1 segment gut microbial communities from Petit-Saut dam, French Guiana - Lab288 P1 | ecosystem: Host-associated > Arthropoda: Insects > Digestive system > Gut ...
GACAGCAAGCATTTCCTGACCTCAATCTGCTCTTAATTTCTTCCGCAATAGAATTTTTATTTGTTAAAGTTGTTCCCAAATATTTAAACTCTTTCACCCTCTCGCAGGTACTATTATCAATCCTCAAACTCTGAATTCGTCCTGCATTCTGATCTCGAGACATGACCATGTACTTAGTTTTATCCGCACTTACTTCCAGTCCAGTCTCCCTAGTAGCAGCTACTAAAGCTTCTGCATTTTCCTTTTGAGTATGTATGCTTCCTCCCAGTATATTAACATCATCGGCAGAAGCCAGAAGCTGATGTGTACCATTTAGTTTCAAGCCATCCTGGTTTACCTGAACCCTCCTAATGGCGTACTCTAAAGCAAAGTTGAAAAGCAGTGGTGATAGAGCGTCTCCTTGTTCCAAACCATTCCTAATAGGGAACCTGTCAGACACATTCTTGCCTACCCGGACTCTGCTATATGTTTCACTCAGACTCATCTTTATTAACCTTACAAGTTTGCTAGGGATACCAAACTTATGACCTGACTACATTCAGGATTACTGATTAAAAGGCTTTCAGAAGAGTGTCGCGAGCGAAATAACAGCATTAAGTTGCAATAAAGCCACACAAAGAGGTCTCATGGATAGCGGGGATGACAGAGATACAGTCTTCCCACGTTATGTATTGTATTCATCGCCCATGAACCACAAGCCTGTATCAACCAGCCCCAAGCGTTTTTCCATAGCATGGTCATCCTGTTATTAGAACTACCACAGACATTTCCTGCGAACGAAACGGCTACATGCATGTGGGGAAATACAGATACGTATGCTACAAGGGGAATCGTACGAGCTCGTGGAAGATACGGAGTGGGTCGACCCACTGCTCGCTCTTGTGGGGCCATAATATAAACGTACACATGAAGGAACAGACCTGCAAATATGAGGTGACCTGCAACTAGAATTCTGGGTCGCAAACAGCCAATAACATTATAAACCTTGGGGTTTGGGCGAGGGGCTCAGAACTCACCGCAATAACGCAGATTGGGAAACGAGAGAATACCAGATTTCGACATATTCTTCGGCTTTGCGGACTGCCTTAATGTGACAGCAAACGGGTCGGCAGCTGTTTTTTTGTCCACATAGTAATAAAACATCGAGTTACATACATGGCGGGAAATTCCTTGACTAACAGCGAAACCATTAGTTCCTCCCAAACCAGTTTCATTTGCCCTTTCGTCGGTCAAGATAACTGGAAGCGCTTACACTGCTCAAAACCTCGACAGCGGTTTTTTTTAGGCGTATGTAGTTAACAGCTACTCGGCACTATCGAAAGCAGGTTAGATCAGCGAGAATGTTCGAACTCTTATTTTAAATGGGTAAGTTTCGGATTTGAACTGGAGACTTCCTACATGGTCTTAGGCATTTCACAGTATTCCTCTACCATTTCAGGTAAATCTAAGTATATATCAAAACTGAGTCAACGTATATACAGGTCTACATGTGTTCATATACTGATACTTCTCTTTTATTATCTCACGTCAAAATGCGCCGGGAATTCTGCCAAATTATGTACTTATAAACGTAACTTATCAAATTACTGTTCTACAGGCAGTTTTTAACTTCCCGGCCATTTTATTACCGTCTCTTGAACAGAAATCTCCCTGGGTTTCTCGTACTGTACTGTGACTATTTCCGCCTTCTTTACAGCTTCCTAGAAAAGATCAAGGGAACCCAGTATACTCTCCGCCTTTTTGATTGTTTGAATTTTACCCATACTTGAAGGCCACTCGTTTAACATCGCTCTTGTCCAGGAACGGGAGCCCGCGTTCATCAGACCAGAACCTCCCCGTTGAGCGCGGGTATCCTGCATGCAACAGTATATTGAGAAAAACTAACAACAGAGTAATTCTCGCAAAACTTGTAGAAAAACGTATGAAATAACTGTAAAACATTAAATCGGGCGTGAATTAACTTTAGGAGATGAATGTCAAATGAATAACAAACGTTGACATTTACTGCAAGTGAGAACAGATCTAAGGCAGAACTAATGAATTTTCCGACTGGAAACAGCAAGTTATTAAAATGCAAGCTAGTGTACTATGAAATTAGCATATTATGTAAACCCAACAGACAGAGAGGGACGGTGAAACGTGGGACGACTTAGAAGTAAATGACAAGGTCAGGTTTTCAAAGTAGAAATATCGGGATGGACTTACAATACCCCATCCCTGAGCTCCTGAAGAAAAAACGGGGAAGCCAAAACACCGCTCCCAGCGCACGTTCAGGTCTAGTATAAAAATCGTATTTAATTTATTTACCATCGCTATACAACATCCATACCGCTGAATGACAGACAAATAAGAATGATGATCAGGGACGGGCATGGAAGGAACTGGTTGTGAAGTACTTTTGTCTTCCAGCTTCTGGTGATGGACTCTGCTCCACACGGTAACTTCGTTAAGATACCGAAATGCATGGTACAAAGTCCCTGAAAGACCAACAGTTGCTCAGATATGTAATATCCTGCCTTTTTTGGGGAAACGAAGGCACACTGCCTTCTTCACAACAGCCCGCTACTGGTCCCTATTCTAAGTCAGATGAATCCATTCCACAATCTCAGACCCCATTTAGTTAACATCATTTAAATATTATCCTCTATGTAACCCCACTTCAGGTTACACTTAGTTATCATCAAACACTTAACGGGCAGAGACGTTATGAAACCCATTTCAACAAAACCAATAAATAATCCATAAACACAACCTACATTGTAATAATATCAACAGCTACACGTTTCGGCTACTTTAATTGCCATCACTGGGCTGCAGAGAACAACGAAACGTTCCTGCATATGAATGCAATTTTACTTTGACAAGTGCTTTCAACCTACATCACTCTCTCACACACACACACACACACACACACACACACACACACACTGTACTGCCATACATGTATTCATTCCGTAGCCAGTCCATAGCCCCTTCTAAAACCAGTTCTTACAAAGTGCGACCTAGTGTTTCCTCTTTCAACTCCCAGTACCCTCTCAATTTCTTATGGTCATCCAGTGGCTGCTTAAGTCTTCCTCCTCGTCTTCCCTTAACTTCTTTCCTTCTATTTATCTTTCCCCAAATAACATGTTTTAGAAGATACTTCCTATACGAGATGTGACCAAACCAGTCGGCCTTCCTTATTTTTATTGTATCCACGATATTCCTTTCCTTTTTGAATGTACGTAACGCTTATTCATTCTTCACACGATCAGGCCATATGATTTTCTCCATCCTGCTCCAGCACCATTTTTCAAACTTTCCAACTATTTCTGATCTACTTTCCGATGTGTCCAAATTTCAGCACCATACACGGCTGTGCTCCAAATGCAGCACTTCACCAGTTTATTATTTAAATGTACGTCCAATTTGCTGGTGAAAATTTTTATTCTTGTTGAACGCTGCTTTTGTCATGACAATCCTGGATTTAATTTCCCATGTACACCTTGCGCCATTTGTTATTATGCCACCCAAATAGTTGAAATGTTCCACATTCTACGGCTGTTTTGAACATTTCATTATCTGCCTGGGGGATGGTTGCCTTCAGAGTCATTACCGTAGATTTTTCAGGATCAATTCCATTCCATAGCATCTTCCAGTTTAAATTACTCTATCAACTTGCCCTGTAGCACCATTTCTTCCTTTTCCAGCAGCACGTCGAATGCATATTTCACATTTGTATTACTTGTCCTCCTATTCTGAAGTCCCAAACCCCTTCTATAGCTTCCTTGATACGACATTCGCTGTATAACTTGAAGAGAATCGACGACACACAGTATCCTTTTCTAACTCTTACATTCTTCCCACTTCTTGTCTAACCTTGATCCAGTTTACTCTCGCAATCTGATCCATGTGCAAATTGTTGAACAATCTTCTTCGCGCAAATCGACACCATTTCGCCTTTGGATTAGCACTAATTTGGTCCAGTTTACACGGCCATAGTCCTGCCAGTCTATGAAAAAAGCACACAATTCGCCATCTATGTCCGAAGTTTGTTGACACTGTTCTGAGCATCCCGACTACATCGCTAATTCCTTTTCCCCTTCTAAATCCAAACTGATATTCCTGGAGTACGTCCTCAGTTTTCTTCCCTACCCTTGATCTAAGTACCCTCGCTGCCACCTCTGCTGTATGTGCGATAAGGCTGACTGAGATAGTTGCTGGATTGTGTGGCTTTTGTCTTCTTCTTTCAGGCAATCACTGTAACTTTAGTGAAATCCATGGGCCACTCTCCAGCTTTGTGTGTCTTACACGTACATGCTTTTAAATGAATATACAGCCTATTTTAGAGTACGTATATTTTATGCTAATTTTGCAAATAAATTCATTTTAAAGTTAGCGATCTCTTATCACATTTCTTAGTTATGTGAAAACTTCATTTTCTTCTGTGCAGCCCGATGACGGCTACTAATGCAGCCGGAACAAGTAGCTGTCACTATGGGTACGACATGTGCTGCGGGACGATTGTTAGTTTTGACTGTAAACACAACGGAGATGAATCGCCTTAATAACTTGTTTCGGTGACGACAACTGTCCACACTTTTAACACCACATCCTTTCCAGTAATCCAAAAGCCTTTTGGGTTAGGTCAATCTGCTGAGCAACTAACAACTACCCACTTTCATGGATCAGGGTAATTCTTTCGCCCACAGTTAAGGAACTCCTCGAGTTTTATGGAACACGATGATGAACGTGTTCACAAGAGTCCATCCTCATCAGAACCCTGTTTTCGAACATCCTCAATAAATAAACACACGTATCGAAGGAGAAACAACGTCAGCTAATGTTACTGCATATGCAGCGCAATGAGGAAAAATGCGACTAGAATACGGAGGAGTGGTGCGACTTGTGGCAGGTCTGGATGTGCAGTTCTCACGCCATTAAAGCTGCAAGTACTGAAGGCTTGTTAAAGAGTCCGAACTGGGTTAACAGCAGCCTTCTACGATATATGGGTTCTGCGGCAAGTAGCAATCAAGAACGTAGGCAAAGAAGTTCCTTCGGCGCTGAAGCTGCAACGAATCAACTCGCAGCCTTGGCCAACTAACTAGATTTCTCTTTATTCTTCTCTTATTACCAATCACGCCATCCACAGTTTGTGTCTTCTCTGCTTCGTAACGTACTGACCATACTCACGATTATGTAATATCTTACTTAACAGCAAACAATCAATGGTCACGATTGTCTTCTAGGATATGACGCCATGTAGTCTAGTACAAACTTACAGACGTCTCGGATAAACGTAGAAGCCATTTTCAGGGCGCATCACCAAAACGTCGGTGCATTTACACAGGGCGACATGGCGTCACGTCACAGATGGACGCCTTCACTCAACACCGTCGTAATCTCAAAACTCGCAACACATTTTGCAGATTACAATGATGACGAAAAACTCAAAATTAAAAATAAAATGCTATTTTAACCACTTCACTGTCAACGTAAACTGCCAGAAAAGTAAAACTACACCTACACACGGCATGAAGCTATACAGGGGAAGTGAGGGTACAACTCCACTCATTCTTAACCTCGGCACTAAATGAAGGTTAAGTGGTCAGCCTCATGCCCCAGCCGCTTTGTTCCCGGCACCCATTTTATATGAGGCTAGTTGGGCCCCGAAGTCAGTCTAGACGTTAGTCTCCTACCCCAATCGGAATTCGAACCTCGGAACATCCAGCCCGTAGCCTAAGTTACCCCACCGACTACGCTATGCCGGATCCTCGAAACCATGTCAGAGCAACCACTATCTCGTCCCTTTTTATTTGTGGTTTACATAGACACACCGCCAGTATACAGGAGGACGAAGCACATTCTGGCGGGAATTGCTGTTATTTTTCAGACATCTCGATAACAGCTGTATTAGTGCCCGAAGAGTCAACAAACAATGCGTGACACGGTAACACTGGAGGCAGGAATCAAACGTGTCCTTGCAGTATTGAGATACGTTTCTATAATGCTAAATGGGAAATGTTTGTAGTTTCATTTCACAAGTGGAATGCGGTACTTTTAAAATGGATGTGTAGTTACAGCCATGTATTTACGGTATCCTACAATGAAAACTACTTTTGCAAAAACTTGTAATTTTTATTTTAAATAAATGTGACGTGATAACTGATTCGAACAGTTTCATGTTTTCACAAAGACATATACACAAGAAAAAAATCAAATGGCACCAACACATTTAGGCCAAAATATGAATAACCTTATATATAACCTTATACTTTCAGGCACATACAATTAGATATACTTGGGGTTAACGGGGGCAAGCGGCGGCGCAGCTGGTTGAGGCACTGCGCTACAAGCCGAGAGGTCGCGTGCTCGATTCCCGATAGTATCATTGGAATTTTTGGTTTACTTGATCCTTCAGGTCGCACTGTGGCACTCTGCTCGACTCAACCTCCAACAGAAATGAATACCAAGAATATTTTCTTGGGGGTAAAGGCGACCGCTCCGTAGATCTGACCTTACCACCTTCATGTGCCTCAAACTCCTGGAACCCTCAGGCAATGTCCAACCCTGTACAGGAACTGCTTTATGTTTACATGCGGTAAATTATTTGCAGAAGCAACTCCACGTTCGGTAATCAGTTTGTACTGTACAACTTGTATACGACAAAAGTGCAGTACGAACCGGACCGTACAGATACGTACTGGACACAATTGGTAATCGAGAATGTGGTGCTGATACTGGTGTGCATTACTGTCATGTTGTAGAGGCTGAAATATGATTTTATGAAACACTGAAAGCAGTGTCGCCGTAATCAGAATTATTTTTCTCCACAAATACTCTTCTTAGCCGTATAAAGAACGAAAGCTCAGTGCAAACGAGAGGGCGGAAGGAGAGTCGGTACAAATTACCGGGGCCCGAATATGTTTTTTTTTATATCGGTAGTATCATTATTTGTCGATTGTTCATTTTAAACTTTTCACACCAAGCCCATGTCACTCTGCAACTGACAGTCAGTCTTTCCGTGTAGTGGGAAGATTTTTATCCGGTCCGTCCCTGCTGGGGGGAAGGCCCGAACCCTCTATCAGCGGCCCTGTGAAACCTTCCAGAAACGTATTACTCTCTAAATACCCCGTGAAAGTCACAAGCTTGTGCCATTAAGAAGTTCAGATAGGGACATTACCGAAAAATGTTCCGATGTATGCAGTCATAGAAGCAAACGGAAGCGAATACAGGATTAGAAGCCACCTTTTTTTTTTAAAGGAGCTATTTTTCGCTGCAAAACATTCCTTGCGGTTATCGGGAAAAGGGATGCTGCACAAATACTGAAACAGTTAAGCGAAAATATTCGACAAGAGTGACAAATGTAAGAAAGCATTCACAACCCCTTGCCGGCCTGCCTCCAATCCCTTACACTGGAGAGGTAGCTTTGTTTATTTAACAAACAGCTAATCCGTCACTATGAGAAAAGGAATAAAATGGAGACATTCTGCTATATATTCCCCTGACAATACGATGCAAGAAAAGAAAATATGAATGTTCCTCCCCCCTCCCCCCCCCCTATTAAGGTAACAGAGACATCAGGTAAAAAGTCTGCAGTCATTAATCAATCGTTCGATTCGTCTCATTTTGGTATACGAAACTGCAGGTAAACAATCTGTCAATATTATATGCAGATAGGACTGCCACTGCATCAACCGCTCGATTCAACATCTCATTTTGGTACATGAAATTGCAGTTAAAGAATCTGTCAATGTTATATTCAGATTGGGTTGTCACTACATCGACCACTCGATTGGACTTCTCATTTTGGTACACAAATTTCGCGTACGGAATCTGTACAGGCCCATAATATATTCAGATGAGGTTATTACGGGATCGACCACTCGATTCAATGTCTCATTAAGTGAATAATCTGTAATATTATTTTAAAATGGTGTTGTCATCGAAAGGACCACTCGATTCAAAGTCTCACTTTGGTACACATAATTTCAGCAAAAAAATCTGTACATATTATATTGAAATTGGGTTGCCACGGGAAGTGGCATTCGACAAACACGCACTAAATAATGCCAAAGTGTATTTAACTCTACATATATATGGTCCATACGAGCAAGTGCACACAAAGTGCTAATTCAGGCGACAAAGTAACAGAATCAGCCAATTACAATTAGCCAGTTACAATTATTTGAACAGGCACAAGAAGCAAGAAACAAAGAATTCTGGTAATGAAGACACGGCCTTGCAGAAAGTGCTCCAGAAAAGGCAACGCGGAGAGTGTCCTGCCAATACTGCTGGTTTGGGCCGACGCGTTCATTTCACATATAAGCACACCTGCATGAAAACGGAAGACATTTACCAACTGAGATCCCTACACTCCTGCGCAACCAACAGCACTTTTCAAGTATCTTAATTCCACACATAATGCCCATGAAGAAAATGCTAAACGAGTTGTGAGACGATTCTTCTGAATCACTGGAGGCCGTGCTGTCTAATACTTAATAATGTCACTGTCAATTCTAATCTCAGAGTACGTTTTTCAAAAACTGTTTAGAAATATAAATTGCACATACAATGAACACTAAACATTCTCACCCAATTGCATGTATATTATAGCAATTAAAATTATACTAATTTAACTTTAATGTTTTTACACCAGCCAAGCTATATCATTCTAATGCAGGGGTGTACAAAGTTTCCAAAACCTAGAAACCACTTCAAATTGTAGGAGCCAGAAGGGTGACACAAAGTATGTTCCGTACTGAGGTGCCACAAACATCAGGCGCCATCGTAAAAAATTTAGTCGTCACGGCAACCTGGAACCCGCGATTTGTGCAGCCCTGTTCTAGCCCTTGAAAAGCATTAACGTACCATCTTCGGGCTATAACTAACATGTGGCAACAGCTCTGTGACACAGAGCCGAATGCTAGGGCTTTTAATGAATAACGAATTGGAGTGGGTGTGGGAGGAAGCAGCAGTAGCCTAATCCCTGGTACTATCTCAAAACATGGCCAGACGGACTGAAGAAAACCATGAAAAACTTCGGTCAGGATACCCGGTCTCATGTAGGTGGGCTTAATGCACTGCTACAAACGTATTAACATGTGCACGTTGCGTGCTGCCACGTGTTCCAAATCACAACAGGTCACCGTACAATCAAGTACGGTACATTCATATTATTACGGTAATTTCAAATGTCTGGAAAGGCTTTTTCCTCACGCCATGCCAACGTGACAAGAGTACATTTGAAGGGCGGTTTGTGAATGGCCTGGCTACAATGGGCTGCTGCCAACACACAATATACTCGGACGACGCTGCGTTCCGCATACAGTACGTTTCAACGATGTTACTGGCTTGCAAACTTGAAACAGACTGACACTGTGGCCAACACGATGCCCGAGTTCCGTCCCGTTTGCAACAAGCCAAGCACCCTGCCAAATACGGACTTTTCTAAAAGCCCTGTGATCCTAGCTTTCACAGCAGCGGTGTCGCTATCCAGTCCCCTGCTTATACAAAACGTTTATTATCCAGCCAGTTTGTTCACGCAGTAACGCTTCTGACTTGTGTTCGGGAGGTACAGGGTTCTAACATCTACCGAGATGCCCACTATTCTGATATTTCTCGTGGTTATCGCCATTCCCTCCACACATGTCGGGTTAGCACTTCGGGTTAGGCCATGTCCGACCTTCCAATTCCGTTTAAATCCCTTATTCACACATACCCTAACCACCCGACACGTTATATATCCTGAGAAACTGAAGTAATCGTTATATAAGCCGCAATGAAACACATCTTCTCTTCCGAACTGACATGAGTACTCAAAACCTTCCGAATCTGACACACCTTACGGGACTTCATGTACTAAAAATTATTTGATGAATGAAACCACGAAGTCTGCAACACTCCTCCTGAATCAGCCTGTACATATTTCTGCAAGACTGGTTTCCCGCAAGACAATATCGACCATCAGTAATTCAGTTCAACTTGCGACATACTTCTTTCGCACAGCCTGAAACGGCATAACAAATCATAAAACTGGGCAGATACTGTGGGTTCAGCAGTGCCACATATGTTCCTAATTCATGCTACGAACTGAAGGTAAAAATCACCCATGGGCTACAAACGTACTGCGCTAATACCTATTCTTTGGTTCAACATAAACAGTTTGAACTGCACAACGTGAAATTAAAGTCTGCTAGTTTGATACATCACGCACTCTTCTGCTACAAACACAGAGGCAGTACCGTGACAGAGCCATAAAGAATGCGGTAACTGCAATAAACGCATCTGGTACCATTTAACAAGTGGCAATCGGGATTTTACAAGGGATAAGAGACATGCTCTAACAGTCTTAGTAATAACGAAGGTAGCAAATCACAGCTGTAGAAAGAATAACTACAGAAACTGCACAACTGTAGTCGTAGAGTTCATGTTTTCCTGACAAGTGGTTTGGATGTCCTCGATCATACAATGTACGTTCTTCGTAAATTCAGTCTCCTAAATTTCATCCGAGTTGTGATATCAGCACCAGAACTGTAAGCGGAACACTTCACTAACTACAGACATTTAAACCTACGAATACTTTGATGACTGTGTAATTCGTGGTTTATTTCAAAGCATTTCATCTACTACTTAAGCTAATGAAGGGTGCGTAGCTACCTTTAAGTGACGTACGACAGGATGCTTGTAAATAATCGAAGAGAAAAAGGTAGGAGAGGGCCGTGCCCTCTTACAGCACACTTTATACCTTCTGAGGTGCCTGACGATTCAGTACGCCTTTCCAGTAACAGACATTTGGACTATAGTTGTCTAAGTGGTGGAACTTCTTATATATAGTTGCTAAAGTTTGCAAGGCACAAAGTGCCTCCGCCTGCAACCTGAAACGCTCGAACCCACCCACTAGATTACGTAGTATAAAAACCCAGACGACCAGTCTTAAGTCTCGAAATATGTGAGAATCCTAGTCTCAAATGCGTTATCTGACTGATTTACATTACACAATATTCATAAGAATGATGCGTCTAATTCATTCAACTGGTCATTAAGTAGCTCGGCTGGTATTCTATTTAGGCTTATTTATGGTTCACCTAACGACGTTCTCAGTAGTTCAGGTTATACAGCGTCGATCAGATTCATGTAACCGGGATAGCCCAGTGGGCTTGACTACGCTGCGAGCTGAATGCCCGATGAATCGTGGTTCCAATCCCGGAAGAGGCAAGAGATTTATGTCTTCTCCAATGCGTCCGTAACGACACTGGGTCCCACCAAACCGGAGGCGTGCAGCTGGCCACTTACCCCACCTTGCTGCAAAGTTAAGAATGGGTGGAGCTATACCTCAACTCCCCGTGTCTTCATAGCGTGTACAAGGACGATTTTACGTTTCTATTAGTAAATAATAAAACGAAAATGATGTTAAAAAAGCGACAGTGGCCTTATCTGGGATACTGTTTCGTCATCTGTCTCAAAAAGGCCGTGGAAAACTATGATAAACCTCATGCATGATATCCAGCCTCCGGACCCAGATTTCAACCCGGGACCTCCTACCTACGTTGAAGAGTGGCAATGACTCATTCGCGACGATCCGTTGGTCCTTAATGCAAGTACACAATCAGTGCGAGTACATAATATTCTGATTCTGACAATAAATTAACACGTAAAAGAGAAATGCGAATTTATTATGACACGAACTAAGAAGAACTGCAATTAATTCTCAAATAACCTGCAGTTTACTCTCCAGAGTGACTCATAAGCCATAAATACTCATCAGCTGGCCAGTCTGACGCTGATGAAGAAATCTAATTCACGTAGCAAAAACCGCACAACTGGTAACCTGCTATTACTCTGTCAGTATCTGAACAGCCTGCATATGAATGGAACTATTGAAAGTCGCCAGACTACTGTTTAAAATCCAACGAAGATCGAAAGACAAGCTTATGTGTGTTGGGGGGGGGGGGGGGTTTCGTGGCCACATTTTGGCAAATTTTTTCCGGCAAAAATTGTTCCTGCTAACACCACACACAAAGGGTGA
>Ga0123352_10015831_pt1 | contig 12006 bp, 6 predicted proteins | sample TergutLab28metaG_FD_89700 | JGI IMG/M metagenome (GOLD analysis project Ga0123352, IMG submission 89700) | Labiotermes labralis P1 segment gut microbial communities from Petit-Saut dam, French Guiana - Lab288 P1 | ecosystem: Host-associated > Arthropoda: Insects > Digestive system > Gut ...
ATTTTCTTAATTTTTGGTACTTTAAGACTATTTATGATGACAACCAATTTATTTGTCATTGCTAATGTAAAACAATTGCGAACCTACGTAGTTTTAGAATTTTACTGTCTTTTTCCAAACATCTTGGGGTGTTGGCATCCTAAATTCAGCAATTTTTTACAGTTTTCACAATCAGGTTGAGTTTGGCACGATTTTGGAGGGCCTTCAGAATTTCGGAGGGGGGGGGGAGTTTGAACACCCCCCCTCCCCATCGATACACCACTGTTCATATTTAATAATGTTAGAATACACTTACAAAAAATGTACTACAATATCATGAGTATTGTCATGTTAACTTCTAGTTCTTGAACAGTATGAAATAATACAAATACAGGCAGGTCTGATTTTACACAATTTCTTTTAGCATGATTTCACTTTAATGTGACTTGAAAATTTACACCACTTTTCGAATTCCATGTTAATTTTTGGTGTACTACGATTTGTCATAGAAGATGATCCATGGCTGCACTTATATTCTGTCAAGGGCTAGCAGAAAATTACATCACTGTCACACCATCAGTCATGTGTATGGCTTGATTACATTGGTGATACAATCATGTAGTTCATTCAGTTTCCTCTTGGACAGCATTGGCATTTCTTGCCAATGTGAGTGAGAAACACAAATCTACATCACCCACTGCAATCTAAGTGAAAAATAGGTCAAAGAATTGTTGACATATGCCATAATGTTAGACTCGTTCACAGTTGCATACATACAATTCATGATAATGCTGACAGAATTAAAGCAAGTGCTAAGTGTGCAGATAACTTTAAATGCCAGTAATCTGAAACAGGGTGTGTTTGTTTGTGTAGTAAGACTAGCAGAATCCTATCAGAATGAGCCACATCAAAAACAAGGGTTGTGAGTCTCTTGTTTTTTTTTATTGCATTAGAAATAAATAAATAAATATATTGTACAGAAATGTGTATATACTGCAAAGAAATGTATGTATGTGTATATATATATATATATATATATATATATATACACACACACACATATATACACTGTATATGCAATACATAATACTCTAAAGTTCCATATGTCTACTAGTGGTATAGTCACACACCGTAAAAGATGAAGTTTTCAATACCCTAACCCCAAGGAAATACATTGTTTTAAATGGGAATTTTGTTTTTGGTTTGTGTGATGTTTTTTCAGGAGTGTCCCTGGTATAAAATGAGACCTTGCCTGTATATCAAAATCACAAGTAAATAACACTTGTTTTCTTATTCATTGTGACTTTGTCCCAAGTCATGTTTGACATTAAACCTCTCATTTGAAACATTTTTTTTGTTGACAAACTCTGTATGGTGTTAAAAATGTATTACTGCATGCTCTCCTTGGTTTGTGAGTAGGGTTGATCCAGTCTCAAACGAGAAACCATACTTCAAATTCATTTACATGTAATGTCATATGCCAGGGGTACACAAACCCCAGGTGACTGAATTTGGTAGTCAACCCGTAAATTGTGGGTCCTCACTATGGAACTTGTTTCACTTAACCCTTCTGGTTTTTAGAATTTTGAGTTAGCTACTAAAATTTAGGAACATCTGTGGACCCCTGACATATGTCACAGTTTTGAGTGAATATTACCTGTAGTAGGATCTATGGTGAAGGTCTGTTGTTCATTTCCACCAACAATTGTGTAGACAAGTCTCTCCTGATCTACATAATCAGCATCACTGGCTGATACAACAGTCACAAACTGACCTCGCTGTGCATGTTCTGATAAGAAGCAAGTATACGATGGCTGTTCAAACTTTGGTGGGTTGTCATTCATATCCAAAACTGCAAAAGAAACAAAAAAATGAAGGAATCTATATACATCCATTCTGTTATCCCCTTTATTTACAGTAAAATTTTATATATTTCTTCTCTCTGTCATCTGGGTACTATGTTCAGGCCAGTTTAAACATTCCGCCCTTTTGTTGTTCTTACATTTATTCCAAGAACACATGTCAGTATTTACTGTCTTAACATGTTCTATTAATCACTGTCCTCAGTAATCAAAGATGCTAGTGAAATAAGAGTAACAATGATTATTCTTAAACCAGTTAGACTTTCAGGCTTCAAGGCCTGTCCTGCCAACTGCCAGCCAAGAAATCTTTTATTTTTTTTCTTTGTGGAAATGACCGCTGTTTCTTTTGACAATGTGTTTAGCAGACTTTGGTAATCACTCTGCATTCCTTCCATATGAAGTCCCTGCCCAAACCTTCTCCCAGGTTTTCTGATAGTCACATTTAACTTCCATTCCTTTTTTGATTTGCAATCTTTGTTTCGTACATGTATCCCTCTGTTGGTCCAGTTTCATAAAACCCAACAATGGCTGAAGAAATTTCATCAGCACTGCTTCCAAGGGTAACATTTCACACAGAAAACAAAGTAACTCTCTAGTACATACCTGTAACCCAAACATGAGCTGTGCTGGACAAACTAGGCACTCCAGCATCAATAGCAACCACAGTAAAGTGATGGGAATCATGGAGTTCATGGTCAAGTGATCGTTTCAGATAGATGGAACCATCTTCTGGGTCAATATGGAAGTACTCTGAGGAGTTGCTAGAATCAGTCTGTATCTCATACCGCACTTTCTGGTTGATACCTATGGGAAATGACACCAATTTAATTCAGGTGAATCAGACACACATACATCAAACAAAAGTTTCTGTTTACTCAGATTCACACATACACAAGACAAACAATTCTGTATTTCTTGCACAACAAATTACCAGACTTTCTCTACCATATGTCAGTAATGACAGAGTAATTTATTCACAAAACCAACTAAAGTTTCATTATAAAATGATGGTATCCAAATATAATAATATTAATAATCATATGCAATAAAATTAATTGATAAGGAACTCACAATGTCCCACCTACTTCCTCTTCCTGTTCATTTACAGATTATCATAAACTAAGTAACACTGCCTTCAAGAAAGCAATAATATAGTCTGGTAAATAAGAACTCCTTGATCCAAAAGATGAAGGCACTATGACCCTTTGAAATATTTATCCAACATCAGAGCACAACATCCCAAAAGACAAAACCCTGCTGTAATACCATACATCTCATATTACACACTGTGCTGAATATAATACCTGTATCATTATCACGACTAACAACCCTGAGGACTGATGTTCCAAATGGTGCAGCCTCTGATACAGAAATATTGTAGGCATCCTGAGTGAATTCGGGTGGACAGTCATTAACATCTTGAACCAATATGCTCACAAGCACTTCAGCATACACAGGAAATACTCCGTCCGTTGCACGGATTGTCAGCTCATACTGTTGCTTCTGTTCATAGTCCAGCTCATCGACAACGTAGATAACACCTGACCAAACAACACCCATAACCACATTAGATACCACAAGACGCAAGCTTAGCATACTCTTACAGCAGGGATCACATTTTTATTATCAAAAGACAAGAACCAGGGCACTTAATAACATACAAGTGGCTACAGGGAGGGACGAAGTTTTTAAAGTCACACAATGGAGAAGGTGGAGTAAATCATTAATAATACTATAATGAGGTAACTCATCTAATGAGATTATTACATAAAGATAAAAAAAACAAGAGGAAGAAGAAGTCTCAAAGTCAGGCACTCAGTTCATTTACTGAATTTTCTTTACATATCAATTCCTCATCCCCTGCAGTCTCAGTGCAGACTTTATGGCAATGAATCTACACATCTTCCTCCCCCTCAAATACACCTTTCTGTTACTGACCAATTGAGGAGTACTGTATTTTTACGGATGTTCTTCCCCACTGTAGGAAAGTGAAAATGTTTACATGGATTGTCAGAAACATCTAGTTTTATGACCTGGAAAAACCCTGGGCATTTGGCATCCCAAATCAAATTTTGTGGGGTGCCAGGACACAGCTCTTTACAACCCATAAAACAGAGACTGTCCTGGGAAAACCTGGATAAATGGGATCTCTAACGTACAGACACCTTGGAATATTTACACAAGGGAACCACAAAGACCCTCATTTCTATCAGTGCAGTAGTTTAAAAAAATACAGAAAAAAGAAGCCTTGTCTGAAAGCTTCACTCTGACAGTGGGAATGACAAGAATTGGAAAATACATCCACTAGTGGGAAATTACTGTACAATATGTAGATTTGTTTGGATCCACTTACTACAAGTTTGGTACTACATTTTCTAAGAGTTACAAATTTGCTTCTTTTTAGGCTGAGCTGTAAGCGTAACAAACATGATGCTTAATCAGTTTATGTATTCTTTAAATCTGCACTGTGTAATGCTTGCTTTGTGAAGCAAACCCTCTGTCCACCTAAACAGGGCTTACATTTCTTACTTTCTGCTTCCCAAACTGCTGGATGCTAAAACAGGGTCTATATATATATATATATGTGTGTGTGTGTGTGTGTGTGTGTATTTTTTCCCACTCTCCAGCAATATTAACATTCTGCATCTTACATATCTCAAAAGCATTATTCTGAATCCTGGTTTCTCAATTCCTACTGACCCAAGGTGGCTCAATCCCCACTCACATTCCATGGCTCTCATAGGCCACATTCTTAGGGCCTATCCATATCATCCAATCACTTTTACTTACATTGCACACAAATCTCTTCCCATGGACACACAAAATAATTTACAAGACTCACAGTGCCCATTAAAAAAAAAAGCAATTTACAACACTACTATGCACTTAACTGTAACTTACAATTATTTCTTTATTTATTCATTCATTCATTCATCCATTTTTTCATTCTTTTGGTGTTACCCCATGCAGTGCTCAAAGGCCTAGAGATATGCTTCACTTAATACAATCTTACAAAATCTGAAAAGGGCCACTCATTAAAAGAAACACGTTAAAATACTAGCAACTTCACGCAGTTTTACTGCTGTGATGTGTGAAGTTTAATAACTAAATGAATCCTTATGCTGAGCATTCAACAAATAAAATGCTCTGTCTTGGAGCCTGTGAGAACAGTAAAGCTCTAGGGTAATCGCAAATGTAAGAGATTAGGATAATGAAAACGAACGACTATGTGGGACAAAAGAACATTAAGGCAGCCAGATGGCAATACTTTTCTTTACAAAGGGCCAACAAATGTACTCGGTTTCTCTGGGTAATGCTCAGATAAGTCAGTATTTGAGAACATGTGATATATCGGTTAATTCTTATCATTGCACAAAGGGATGACCATACACTAAGATACAGATTCATATTTACAAAAGCAACAAGTTCCAAATTCAGCGCCATCCACAGAATTCTAGAAACTATATTTGCCATGAGAAAATGCAAACAAATACATTCCCACATCAGTGCCAATGTGAGGCTCTTCCCAAAAGCAATGCACACTCTTCTCTAAGACTGGACAGTCTAAAGTCACACTTTCATTCACAAGACAACCAACTCAATTATACCTTTGCACTGTCCCTAACCAAGATACAGACACTCAACTAGCTAAACTTGAATGCTGATTTATTCATCTCTGCACGTTAACATACAGATTCAACAACTCGAATAAAACAGTCCACAGGCAGCATATTCTGACCCACTGTGCATGTGTATAGTTAGTTCACTGTATACGAAGGCAGTGCCTTCATATACAGTGAACTACAAACATGCACAACGCCATAACACCGACCTTGTCCATGTCAACGGACACGATAGGATGATTCTTGTAATTTTTAGCCAAGCACTGTACAAGGCTCCCTGATGATGGATCCTCTGTGATTCGAAACAAGTTGGAGCACTTTTAAATATTTTATCACTTTAATTGTACCTCAATATTAAATATTGTGCATTAGTTGGATAATAAAGTGTTTAATTATCGTTGATGCGTGGTGCAAACATTAAAATTACAGTTTTCTTGGTTATGATGCACTGTAACCTGGTAGATGATTGCCTGCCTTCCAAGAGGAAACTACTGCATCCCCCTTAAACCCTGGAAGATAAGAGTAGCAGGTTCCTCTGAAAGGCTGGCATCCATCTACCAGACCACACAGCATTACACACCAAGATACTATAATCTTCAACTGAGAAAGGTGCAATTCAAACCAGAGTATAGAGATTTCTCATGAGTTCTTTGTATCTTGGCATTATGAAAGACCTTAGCTGCTCCAACAAATGGTAACAATACAAAGTACAATTTTGGGTGCAACCATTACCAACTTTGAAAAACAACTCTTGTGTGAAACTCTAATTTTCAAATTGACACAATGCTGTGCTAAATTTAACCCCTGATAAAAGCATACTTCTACAAAGTCAATCTTTATGCAAATACAAATCAAATACAGTGTCAAATTTAATCACAAAGCTGTCTGTGGTTCTCAAGCTGAAACATGTAGACAGATGGACAGACAGGGTCCACATATGCAAACAGTTTATGTATATTGTACAAAATGTGCACAGTAAAGCAAACTGTGTAAAAATTAGTGCACTGAATGCAAAATTAAACCGGAACAAATCAACACATTACTTACATATACATATATACAGCATTCACAGACAATGGCTTATAAAAATTATGATGCAAGAAAAGAAAAATAAACAAATGGAAAATGCAAACTACTAGAAAATCACATAAAACTGAACTGAAATGATTAGTGACTGCAGCTACAGAACTATGCATCCCAACATTCCACTATGATTGCTTTCACGTATAGCAGGGTGATCCTTTGACTTACCGAAACAACAGCAGTGTCAACACTTTGGCTGGCCTCCACACCCTTCTCACACTCAAATGACATATGTAAGACAACTGATGAACAAGTCTTAGCCTTAGTGCTGAACTGCTGTCTCTCCTGACCTTGGTCCTCTGTCTAAGCCTAGTTATCACCTCACATGGCATTACTGTTTTAAGCAATGACCAAATCAAGTGATCCAACAACAAGATACAAACAAATGCACAGTAATGTTTAATTTGGTCAATGACTTTAATTACAGGAAATTGTATTTTTGAGCAATTAGTGCAGCATAACCCACAAAGCATGAATTTATGGACAGTACAGCAGACACTGATGGGCATTTTAATTCCAGATATGTGGAAAATGTTTCATTTTGCGTTTATGGAAGGCTAACAAGACTCTGTACAGAAAATGTTCTATTAACAACCCTCAATTGGCATAAACAGTTAAAAACGGTGGATGACATTTCTCAAAATATTGGCAAATAGGAAGAAAAATTACATCAACTTAAAATACTGAGACACTACAAAAATGACAGAATGTTTATGCAAGAAACGAAACAAATTGTTTCATATGCATCGTGCTCAAAATTCACTGCTCGACATCCTTTTACCTCTACGTCAGGAATCCTTGCAAATTTACCTGGACTACTGTCACCTCAGGTTTTAGGCATTCCTTTGCAAGTAGAAAAGAATTACTTACACAGAGACCAAAACTGTCTGTCCATGACCTAGTATGAGTTATTACACCATTTGTTTGACTTTTATGACATTCATTACATGATTTCTTTACAAAATGTTTTCTATATTTAAGGGCGTAACTAAGTTTTTACCCATATTTTCCACAGTTCTTGACTGATTTATGCCAAGTATATTTAAGAAATGCTAAAAACTGTGTTGAATTTCACAGCTGTCAAACAACATCTCAGAAGTGTGCTCTCTTTAAAGACAGGCAATACTGAATGTTCCAGTCACTTACACTGAGGAATCAGCATATTTTGTCTGCAATGCAATCTGTTAGATGAGAATAAAATTTTGAGATCATGAAAGAAGTCTGCGAAATGCCTGTTTTCGGTGTTTCAGTGGTAAAAGTCAAAATTATAGGCATAATAATGCATGGTACTGTGAAAGATTAAAAGTGGATGGATAAGGAATATTATCATTTTAATAGTGTGTGTTCTAAACTGATAAATAAGACAAAGAACTGCAAGAGTGGAAATACTCATGGTGATCTTTCTGCATAACATTGTCTTCTCAGCCACGATAAAGTGTAGTCTGGTAGAAACTTACCTATGTCTCAGAGACCCTGTTGCCTTCATATTTTATTCTGGAGAGTGAAACAGACAGCATCTTCCTCCAAAACATTGGTAAATTTCTACCACACTACACATCACATCTGACAGCATTTAACAAAATTTTAAGACTTTCTGACAACGGAATATTATCTTGATGAATGTCTGTTATGCTGTACAGTTTGTTCAAATGGAGACTGATAAAATCCAGGGCATTACAACCAAAACAATGATGGTACAAATTTAATTACATTTGACTTCAATTATATAGTACTATACATGAAAGCATTTTAATAAATTATATAGCACATGAAAGCATTAGTATTAAAATCTACTTTCACACCCATGCTGTGACCAAATGCAAGCAGTATATTATGGGACAAACAACATCTACCATGGCCCTACCATACTGTGGCCATGCCAGCCAAGCACATACAACAAACACATAGCAAAGTAGATGAATTGATTATACTCACAGGGACCATTGTTACTGTCAGGGGCTGTGAAAAGGGAGACACAAATAACCAATATCAGTATGTTACTTATGCAATACCTGGAGTATGAAAATCCTTTGACAGTTGAGGAATGGTACTTATATGGAAGGTCTTATGAACACACACAGTAGAATACCTTTAAACGAGCATCCACAGGATCGGACAGTTGCCAGATTATCAAATATACCTGGTCATCAAATAGAACCTATACTGACCTCAGCTCTTACATATAATTTTTTTGTTACTACCCTCACAAAATGTGCAACTGTCAGTTATTTCTATTTAATCAAAAGAGGACTTAGCTCTTTCAGTTTTCAGAGGCACAAATCCAGGTCCTTCAGAAAGCAATGCTCTAGACCACTTACACAACACCTTATTCAACTGTGCTAATTTTGGTTCTATCAATGTTTCAGGCCTGAAAAAGCCCTTCACACTTTCATTTGATTCCATAAACGATCACAAATTTGTCTTCTATTTCTTTATATCACAGACAGTTGACAATCCAAATCGGTATGAAGTCACAACTTCTCTTTGATTTTCACCACTTTCAAGCCTTCGTATCCTACGAAGTTTCTGGGCAATTGTTAACATTACATATCTCTTCTTGCCAGCAGTGCCTTGTTCACTCATATTTGCATCTTCTGAAGTCACTACACTAACTCAAAGGCCTAAACAAGGTCCAGATAACACAAGATAAAGTCATGGAATCAGTACACACACTGGCAATTACAGACAACAGAACTTTCAATCTTGGGACTATTTTCCTCCAAGGCTGAACTATCAGGAATGCCAGATTACCACATGCTAGTTTAAAGGAATTCTACTGCATTATTATTTTAGGTGTTGGGGTTTATAGGTAAGGGATTAGTACTAATTCAACTATTGAGCAATCTAATATTCATTATAATGGCATCTATTACATGTATTTCCTACTGCATGTGAATAAATATGCAGCAATCAACTATACAAAGCTACTGCAGTAAGGACCATGTATTAATGCTAGATGATGCATGCCCTGCCTTTTCCATTTCAAATAATGTGTCCATTTACTTTCAAGAACAAGAATGCTGTTTGTGGGTATCATAACATTAGTCACAAAAACTTCAGAATAAAAATTATCAATAACTGACTACTTATTTTTTTACTCTTTTCTGGAATACTGTTAATGTCTGAAATTACAGCATCTAGTAACCTTACAGCTGCCATAAGCTGTTTATTGTAAAGTAAGCTATGCCTATAAAAGTTAAATATGTTAAAAATATTATTTCTGAATAAAATGAAATATGCAAAAGAACTTCAGCAAAAACTATGTTTTCACTGTTGAACTAATGAGACAAATTCATTGGCCTATGTCTGAATTACACCACAATAAAATATAAAATGCCACCATATATGAGAAACAAAAGATTTAACACACCACCATCACCATCATCGTCAGTGTCGAATTACGATCATCTTCCTGTGGTCTGCTTATTTTCCTTTACGGAGAATGAGTTCATAACTTTCCTGTAGTAACACTCTAGTAAAACAACGGAAATTTAAAATACCAAACCACAGAGAAGAATTTCGTACATATTATATGCATATGACAGACACTGTACTGCATTCTAACAACAGAGATGCACACAAATACTTCTTTTAACATCATTATAAAAACTGATATAGTAAATATATCAAAACTGTTTTCTAAGTATTTTATCATATCAGAAGAGTCATCCACAATTAGTTTCTTCAGACTGTAGTAGTGGTTATGTCCAACATATTTACATTACCTTCTTCTATCTCTTCTATATCAGAAATATTTCTATCATGCAGAACACAAAATTCTATACATTTCAACTTTGTGAAGGACTATAGAACTATTTATTTTACTATACCACAGTGCTCCAAATGACATATACTTCTTTGTCACTCAAAAGCTGAAGAAGAAAGACAATTACGTAAAGGGAAATACAGGTACACTTCATTTTCCAGTGTGAAAATAAAGAAACTAATGTATACTAAAATCACACTTATCATTTCTGCAATATTAGAAGGCAGTTTCAATTACACTGTAACTGTTAAATAAGGCATAAAATGATATGTCCAAAACTGTGGTCTAAAAATATTTTGTACGTAGCTCGCAGTGGTTTCAATTAAATGCCCTACTGTCCTTTATAAGGAAGGAAAAAAGGATTCTTTTGAGGTCATCTGAGATTGGTGTTGGGGTTTGAGGGGAGAAGGAGGGAAGGAGAGGGAGCAACTACACCCATATATCAGTGTCTTAATCATTTGACCAATTTTCACAAAACTTGGTATGACAGCCCAATTTCTTATTTTCTGAATGGGTAATTAACAAGAGAGCATTACAGCAGACTTATGAAGTGAAAGAAAAGGTTGTGGCATTTACTTCTGAGTCCTGAAATGATGTACTTAAATACATCTTCAAAAAGAAACAACTTTCTTATTGGATATTTTTGTACAATGTGAAACAACATGGCAGCAACGATGATAAACTTTTTTTTCATTTTGATGGCAATAACTAATGAACCTTGGTACAGTCATAAGGAATTGAGACAGCTACACACTGTGTATGAAGCCAACAATCAGAAATATTGTATGATGCTGAACTTCCAAGTTATATCTAAGAAATTCACTATATACAGAACCCAGAGCTCTTCATAACATTATTATTATTATTGTTGCAGATCTGCAAGATTAAAAATTTATGTAAAATGAAGGTGAATATAGGTTATTTTTAACCAGTTTTTAAGCAGTATTGGACTTTTCCTACACAAGCAAAAATGGATTTTCAAAATAATGTTGTAAAAAAATATTTAAAAATTAATCTGGTAATCTGCATACACACGTATGTAATAGGCTTGTATTATAAAAGGGTGCAATTAAATATTTAATCAAGGAGGGATAGCTACTACTGTTAAATGTGTATAACGTAAGAATGTGAGTGACATAAATGGGATGGTATGAAAGGCCATGGAGTCTTACTCAGGTGTTTAGTTCAAAAGAATAAAAGACACTGGTCAAATAGTATACAGCAATTTACTGCCTAAATATTATGCAGCCAGCCAGAATAAATAATACAGTAGGACACATAGTTCATCTTTTATCAGCCTCTGGAGCAAATCAACTACAACTTATGTAAACTAAATTCTAACAGTTTAATAATCAAAGAATAAGAGAACAACTTGATGTCACTAGTTATGTTTTATTTCACTTTTTCTATACTCAACATGTTTCAGACATTAATACATCCATCATCAGGAGCCTGCGACTTTTCTATTGAATCACCACATTGGTCGTGTGTTCTTGTTTTGATGTGTGTTGGAGTTTCGGTGTGGCTGGGTATCCGTGGTATCCATGTAGCAGGCTTCAGCTTGCTACATGGATACCACCCCAACCCAGCCACACCAAAACTCCAACACACATCGAAACAAGAACACACGACCAATGTGGTGATTCAATAGAAAAGTCGCAGGCTCCTGATGATGGATGTATTAATGTCCGAA
>Ga0123352_10015832_pt1 | contig 12005 bp, 5 predicted proteins | sample TergutLab28metaG_FD_89700 | JGI IMG/M metagenome (GOLD analysis project Ga0123352, IMG submission 89700) | Labiotermes labralis P1 segment gut microbial communities from Petit-Saut dam, French Guiana - Lab288 P1 | ecosystem: Host-associated > Arthropoda: Insects > Digestive system > Gut ...
CTGAAGATGACTAACTTTTAGTCGAAACATGTAGCCTTGCTTAAGAATAAAAAAGATTGTGCTGACATATACTGTGTAACGTTAATTGAATTACAAGCACATCGTGATGCCTTCATTCAGAATAAATTCTATGTGAACAAGGCATTCGGCGAGATTTTCTAAATCATCCACGAAGCTCCTTTTTACTGCGGCAAGGAAACGGAGCTTTTTAATAAAAAGTTCACACTGGAAGGATAGTCTTGGGAAAATAAAGCTTCAAATATATAAAAAACAAATTTAATTGTATTCGAATATTTGAATAAAGGTTGACCAACTAGATGACACTTGCTTTATTATATATTGCTCAACATGTTTCAGACGTTAATACGCCCATCTTCAGGAGCTAGCGAGTACTTGTTGTGTAATGACAAATTATAACATAATATTTAAAAAAATGTTTCTTGCATTTTACTTTACGTGATTCTCCCTGAAGATGAACCATAATGTATCGAAACATGTCGGAAATACAATGTTGTAAATAGAAAACCTAAGTGCTGAAAGTACCTTGTCAACTGATCACAAAAACCTCAAAAAATTTGCAAGCTGTGCACAATACGATTACTGAAACAGACGTACAAACACCTGGCCCAAGATATGTGCTTCAATTTGTGTTACTTAGAACTATGTAAAAGTGTTTAAACTGAAATTAAAAATAACAATTTTGTAATGTAATTTTTAAAGTGTCCTCAAATCAACAAGTTTTTTTTTTTTTCCAAAATTTTTATATCATCAATTTTACGTAGCTTCAACAACCTTGAGTCCTGTGCTTGTTGACAAGAATATGGGGAGGAAAGACAGTACAAAGACTGCCAGAATAATTATATGTATAAAAAGTATCATGTTACCAGCACATTTTAATAATATTCTTGTTTGAAATTCAGTTTGGCAGACCAGTAACGCCTCGTCATATTAATTCCTTTTCACGAGTCTTCAGCGTTGTGTTTGCAATTGCACGCTTTGCAATATCCATTAAGTGTACGTCTGCTTCCCTAGTACATGTGTGGGGGGGAATACGTCAGGTGGGGGTGCATTTGCAACCTGTTGCCTTGCGTGTCAGTAAGTGGCTCTATATTGCTGGCATCACGTGCCAGTATGACGAGGAGCGAACACCCCTCGGTCTTTCACCTGTTTCCGCCTTTCGAAATAACAGAGGGCAAACAAAATCAAAATATTTACTTTGTCGACAGAATATTAAAAACGTTTCGAACATCTTTATGCATTAATCAAATTCCAAATAAATTCATAAGCACAACAACTTTCTTTTTCTGTCACTAAAATTTCGCCATGACAGTTGTTTTTGTAAAGGGAAATCTATATGAACGTCTATAAAGATAAAGCAGTCCCGTTACAGGCCTGGACAGGCCCAGAGGGTTCCAGAAAGTTAAGATTCCCAGATTTCATGACAACGGCACAGGATGGTGGTAAGGTTGTCAGCCTTACGCACCGGTCACCTTACCCCCAGAAAATGCTCCTGGTACTCATTTCTGTTAGAGTTTTAGTCGACCTCAGGGCCATAGTGCGATCGGAAAGATTTTATTTCAATGAAAAATTCCAATTACACCAGCTGGGATCGCACCAGCCACCTTCCGATTTGTAGCACAGCACCTTAACCACTGTGCTACCGCGGTCCCCATATGAACATTTAAAAAAACTATTTTTTTTTGCTGCGAATCCTCGAATAATGTGCGTACGTAGTTCGAAGCCCAATTTACAGTATCCCCAGATACTGCTTGTGATACAAGAATTTATTTAGTGTATCCTCAGATATTGCTTGTGGTACAAGAATTTATTCAATAAAAAAACATGAAATTTAAACCGTTTTGTAGACCCCAGGTGCAACGTGATGGCACACGGTGACGCACGGGAGGGGAAGTGGAGAGGAAACTAGCGAATGGAGTGGGTAGCCAGTACCCTTCACACTACCTCGGAACATGGTGTATCCAGCATTACTACCGCTGATTCTCACACTTCGGCTGCCAGTAGTCGACTGAACTGATGCCATCGCCGATTAAAATGGACTCGTCCGTTTCGCCAGAAGACGAAATCTGGTCCCTGCGCGTGTGCCATCACATTTTAACTGGCCTCTACTAAGTGTCTACATGAGTACCATCCACCAACACAATACTCGTCTTTCGATTACACTGGTTGTATTGTATCATCTGTAAGAAGTTATATTTTATCTTCTGTTGGTAAATGAAGTTGTTTACGCTTCACGATATTTTATGTGAAAATTAGATGAATAATGTAGAATGAACAATAAGTAGAATTTGTTCTCTAAAACGGCGGAAATTATGGTTTCGGGCAGAATTAATAAAATTTGTAGCACAACAGTTCTTCTTGAGAAGCGAAGAGTAACCCACCGGTACGAAAATTGAACTTATTCTGTGTAAATCTGATGTGTAGTTGACCGTGCATCGTAATTCAGTGTGGATAAGAAGCCAACTAGATGTCACTTTTGTGTTATAATTTATTTCTCCTTTACAAGTTGCTCAACATGTTTCGGGCAACCATGTGCCCATCTTCAGGAGCTGATGACTGCGTAGTTTTATCGCCACGTGTTGGTATTGTGCCGTGGCTGCAGGAAGCACGTTGTGCTACGAACTCCTCAATGGACACACTAATTGCTAACCGGTTCTGACAGACTTCCTGCAGTCACGGCACAACATCAACACGTGGCGATAACAATACGCAGTCGTCAGCTCCTGAAGATGGGCACATGGTTGCCCGAAACATGTTGAGCAACTTGTAAAGGAGAAATAAAGATAACACAAAAGTGAGATGTAGTTGGTTTCTTATCCACACTTATTCTGTGGAAACTTATGGAGATAATTTTGAAGAGATCAGGCTATTGGACTCTGCCCTAATTTAGATCAATCCAGTCCACACTGTCACGTATTCTTCCCTTAAGAGATAATTCTAATACTTGCATAGTTATAAAAAGTTACAGTTCAACTTACAACCTGTCACGACGGCGAGGATGGGGAGTGATGATGTAGCTCTACTCTTTCTTTAACCTTGGTGCTAGATAGGGGTGGATGGGTAAGGCCACGCTCCGACCGATTTACGCACGGGAATGACCTGGTCTCTCATTGTATAGGAGACTGGGTGGGTCCCAGGGCTGGTCTGGACGGGTGCAGAAAACCTCGCTCCCATCGGGATTCGATCTCCGGACCGTCCAGCACATAACGAGTCGCTACACCGACTGAGCTATCACAGCCCAATTTGTATCGTGATATTTTACTAAAATGGAATTTATATGCTATAAATTAAACTGTATTTTTGACCAAGTTGCTTGCAGTAACAAATATCCTAACTGTAGCTCTGTTCTCCTCGTACTCACAGCGACGAATGCTGACGTGTCTCAATGCGCGTAGCAAAGGAGAAGCTTGCAGAGGGATACTCTCCCTCCTATCCACTCCAACTATTTGTTTTTCCAGACCTTCTGGAGCAATTTATTCCAGATCCTCGTAAACATTCTTCCTTTTATTTTTCCTTTCTCCAGAGCGAGAGGAAACAACCGAACGTGATTTTCACGCCATTATCTGGACTTCATCGAGGTGAGTGACTTTTAAAGCAAGCAACAGAGGGCAAGCCCACCAAACACTTGCATCAAAAGCGGACTTTAAAGGAGCTTTGTTTTGAAGATTTGATAGAAATTCACTTTCATTTCAAATTACTGGAATTACTGCTCTAGCTCCATCTACAATAGAAGTCATACCCTTAATACAGGAACTATGAGCATTAAATAAAGAGTTATTCAAAATGATTGTCGGTGTTTTAACAACTTGTCATACACAATACACTTGAGATAGCAGTATATGTTTTTTTTATTTAATATAACAACACTCCAAGTTTTTGTTACATTCCTTACAGGTGCTCTATATGTGAATCCTTTGTGATTCTACAAATATCGACACGATAATCGAGTTCGTTCCGCACGTCAGCGGTGATGGTTTCAATGGCGGTTCTGATTCGTACCTTCAGTTCCGGGATACACACTCAACCTGTCTCTTGAAACTGTGCATAACACCTTCGAATGGAATTGTCAGATGGTGGTTGTTTACCGAATTTGGTGCGGAGTTACAACTGGACAATTTTACCCCGACAATCATTTTGAATAACCCTGTATAACTGGAGGATTTTAAATGACACGGAAGTACTAATACGAAGAGAATAGAATAGAAACCCAAGCTGCTGACCCCTTCGCAGTACTTCATAATGTACCAAATAGTTCGAGCCATTCATTAAACACTTACTGAAACATTCGTAGTCTTAAATGATTTCGCACCAACTGAATCATCACGTCACAATTCTAGCCTATTTGTACCGTATACACTTAATTAACTTACTCCATGCAGCAGAGTCCTTCTTGAGATTCTAACCCGTACGCAGCGAGTCAAGAAATTCCCCGCATTTTATGGAACCCGAAAGTTCATTACCGCATTCACAAATGCCCGCCACCTTTCCTTATCCTGAGCCAGCTCGTTCCAGTCCATGTCACAAAATCCCACTTACTGAATATCCCTCTTAATATTATACTTCTATCTACGCTTGAGTCTTGCAAGTGATCTCTTTCCCTCATATTTCCCCACCAAACCCCTGTACACGCCTCTCTTCCCCACCATACGTGCCACATGCCCCGTCCATCACATTCTTCTCGATTTCATCAACCGAAAAATACTGGGTGAGCAATACAGATCATTAAGCTCCTGATTATGTAGTTTTCTCCACTCTCCTGTTACCTCGTCCCACATTGGCACTTATGTGTATTTGTTGTACTATTTGTGCATTGTTGTTTTTTTGTACTTTAGATGCCGGACTGCTGGCTAGAAGTCAGTATTCGGAAGGTCCTGCGACTGGCCATCTCGACACAGGTTTTTCTTGGTTTCCCTGTGTATATAAGCAATAGCTGAGATGGTTGCCAAGATTCCAAGTTGCCACTACATGCTTATCATATAGCCCTCTCGACTTAAATCTATTAGTAAACAATTTCATGTTTTGTTTACATCTAAAATAACCGCTGCCACCGGGTGAAAACTCAATTGCAGTAAATAAATATATTACATTATTATAATGTTCTACTCAACACTCTACTCTCAAATACCCTCATCCCACGTTCCTCCCTCAATGTGAAACTGTACTGTATGTGCTCGTACATACATAAACAGTTAGATCGGCACTTTGGAGTTAGAAAGCGAAATTCGCCTTATAACAGTATATAAATATCGGAGGGTGAGTAGACGTATGGCTGTGCTCTTTCTTCAACCTTGCCGTTAAGGTTAAGGGCTTCGCCAGCTTTACCCGCGGGAATGATCCGTTACCCATTGTAACGGAAGCTGGGTGGGCCCCAGGGCCGCTTAGGAGAGGTAAGAAAAATTTCGCCCCTACCGGATTTCGAACCCCGGACTGTCCATACTATAGCAAGTCGCTGTGCTAATTATGCTGCTAATTTCGTGGGTTATTACTTAAACCAGTATTGTTATTCTCTTTGTTGACTCAGTGCACTCTTCTGTAATGACATGATCACTTATGTAGACAATCTGCCTGTTCTGGTGTAGTGGAGTGTTAGGCTACTTGGTTCCTTTTTGTGGGTAATGTGCGATAATACGAGAATAATGGCGTATTTTTCAATAATATGAAAACCTTCAAAATATTAATGTTCAGGTGACCGTGCATCGTGATAAATTCTTATAATAAAACCAACTAGGTTCACTAATTTCTCAAATTTATTTTTGGAGCAATAATCTACATGTTTCAGACAGTTCCTCCGTCCATCATCAGGAGTTTTTCACTGTACACACAGCCATGGTATATGTCATACAGGTTTGCTAACAGCTTGCGAGCAGGATCAGGACGGAGTTCCATCCTGATCCTGCTTGCAAGCTGTCAGTAAAACTGCATGACATACACCACTGCTGTGTGTACAGTGCAAAACTCCTGATGATGGACAGAGGAACTGCCCGAAACATGTAGAGTTTTATTCCAAAAATAAATTTGAGAAATCAGTGCATCTAGTTGGTGTTATAAGAACTTCAAAATATTAATCATGTAATTTCATCATTTGATTGAAAGCAAAACTGTATTTTTAGTGCTTCCTTATATGAACACTGTTTTAACTCTTCATTAATGTAACGTTATTTTCAAATATCCTGTTTGTTGCAGTTGTCTCTGTGTATTTCATATCGCTGTCACCAGACATGTCTTGTACAAGGGAATAAAATTTACAAGAATAAATTAACATAACGAAATTTTGACGTTTTGCTGACCGTGCATCTCAGTATATCTATCTCAGTAATTAACCAATTTGATGCACAAAATTTTTGTTTTACAATACGTTTATTTCATGCCTCTACATGTTTCGAGCACATATGCTCATCATCAGGACGTCAAAATTGCATTACACAGCCTCTGGTATCATCAGACCTATAGGTGGCCGTCCGTGCACAGGTTGAGAGAAGAGACGAGATGGCCACCTATAGGTATGATGATACCAGAGGCTGTGTAATGCAATTCTGACCTCCTGATGATGTGCACATGTGCTCCAAACATGTAGAGGCATGAAATAAACTTACTGTAAAACAAAAATTTTGTGCATCAAGTTGGTTAATTACTGAGATAATTAATGAAATTTATAAATACCTAATAATATTTTCCTTTTACATCTGTCTCAATGATACTGCCCCCCCCCCAAAAAAAATACACTCAATCACAACCATCTCTAGCGTAAGAATATACGATTTTTCTCTTAACCCCATATATATCAACCTCCATATTACCGCCTTCATGAGTCTTGATGTTTAGCATTAAACAATATATATTTATTAGTTAGCTTAAAAATTAACATTTATAAGATGGAGTCAAGTGGGAGAATAACTGTAAGTTGTGGTCGCAGATCACATAAATGGAATGTGTCTAGTCTTTTTTGAAGGTAGCCTTTTACACCAATATTTCCCTGGAGAAAGAGAAAAATACTTGGATTGAAGATTACGAATACAGAACAAGCTCAACGTAAGTGGACTAGGAAGCGTCTTCGAAGCATTGCTCACCACACACCAGAATAAAAGATGTCACATTTCAAAACACCATGATCTTCATGTTTTCCCAGTTTGTACTTAAAACCTACATATGGTTCAACATCAAAGCAATTTCTAATGACTTTAGAAATGTGCTGAAATAAAAACAATACCCTACACACTGGATTTACTACTGTTGCTACGTAAGGAGGGAGGAACCGAATGTAAAGTGCTTCCAATTGTAACCATAGAAGCGAGTCGTGGCTGCCAGGGATCGGTTGGGCACTTTGCTAAATGAATCCCTCCTACCACTATCCACATCCCTTCTATCCTCCGAAATAAAACTTAAACCCATCACGTCAGCAGAATTAGGAATTGAAAGCCATGGAATGGGAAAATTTGTATTCAACGCTAACGTCTTACATTTCAGTAAAACTTAACGTTAAAAGAGTATAAAATATTAATAATTTAAATATTAATTAATATATTTTAAGTTTTACAGCACCAGTGATAATATTACAAAGAGGAAATTTATAATTCTTATTCCTCACCAATTATTTAAGGGCTATTAAAATAAGGAGACCAACTAATAAGAAGAATTTTTTTATTGTCACACCGTGCATGTTGTCGAGTTACTCAATTATTACACCAACCACTGCACATGTATAAAATTTATAAAATTTACACATTAAAACATTAAAAATGCTCCGACATGTTTCGGCCCTAAGACCATCATCAGGCAGCTATATATTCCTTGCTAAAGTCACATTAGAAAAAGTCACAGATTAATTTTGTTGTACAGTTGGGTGTTGTGGCAGCATGCCGTGTTGTGTTATGTTGCGAAGAGTGCCGTGCTACGGATGTGCATTCTGTGCTTCGTTGCGTGATACGTAACGAAGCACAGAATGCACATCCGTAGCAGGGCACGTCGGCATATAAAAGTCAGACGTCGAGGAATTACCCAGAATAAATTGTACGAAAATCAAGCTATGTATTATTGATTATTGTCGTGTTGTGTTTGAATAAATAAACAGCTTTTTCTACGCTGTATAACACAACAAGACGGCTCATATCAAAACAATAGTATATTTTAAAAAATCTCATGTTTTTAAATTCAAACTATACACTAAATCATTTATATGAATGTATCGTTTAAGTACGTCACAACAAACAAGTACATTAATGCTACAAATTCTTCTATTCCAATTAAGTCTATAGTTGTTCAGCTGGTTAATACATATTTTCATTTTTATAACTGTCTTAAGAGAGTTTGAAATTGAACTTAGTAAAAGCGACCACATATCAGTAAATATCCGACGTGATTATAGTGCATAGCGTTGAACTGTGTATGAATTATATATAGCGCAGAGTTCAGCGGGGAGACGGTGGAATATATTTCCACAATAAAATGAGTGCAATAAAAAGTTACAAGAGTAAGGTGGGGTGAAGGGTAGAGAGAGGAGAGGAGAGGAGAATGAGTTGGAACATCATAATTCAAGCTCACTGCCTACCATTTAATCTCCTAGCCACCTCCTACGCCCCCTCGCATATTTTTGTAGGTTACAGGAATAATATGAGTCAACATTCCATCTCTCCCCCATTCTCTCAAATATATTTCCCCAAACAACACGCCCTCTGTACCGACTACATTAGCGCCCTCTCTCCGACCGTCATACCATCAAAATGGAACAATATGAAGCTATTAACTCCTACGCTAATAGGGATAATAATAATAATAAGGAATATCGTTCTAAGACTTTATCAAAAAGGGAATATTATTGTTTTATGAAATACTTTTGGTTTTATTCGTTGTTTAACATAAAATATAATATTGTACTAAGGACCGCGGTTTGGAAGCCAAATATATCTGAGTTCTCAAGTAGAAAATTACAACAAAAAGAAACTGGGTAATCAGCTTTGCCGGGTTTGAGGATCTCACAGTAGTGCAGCTGAAGCTGCTAATCAGTTGCGATGTAATTCCGTGTTAACTGGTAAGTAGTTGCTGGTTATTCCGATAGACAGCAGCACTTGACTCTGCAGATGACAGCACTAGGATCACGCGAGACGCTCGTAGCCATTTACCAGTCGACACGGCATATCTCAAACGGTGTGGGTATTCGGTATCAGCTTTATCTAACCTTCCCAAAGGATTGGTATTTCTATCGGGCGTGCTTTTGAAAATTTTATAATTTAAACTAGACAGTTGTACTGTTCAACTCTTATGTTGTAATATAAGCTTAATGATGATGACGATGATGATGATGATGATAATAATAATAATAATAATATTCTAAAATATAAAGACCTTAAAATAGGAATAAAGCGCATGTGGAATGTAAAAACAAAGATGATACCAGTAATAATAATAGCGACTGGGACTATTTCAAAGTCATTCAGAAAATACGTGAGCAACATATCAGGAAAACATGAAGTCAAGGAACTACAGAAAACAGCCATATTGGGCACTGCACACACACTTCGGAAAGTACTGATGCAGAAGTACAATAGATTCGACACTGAAACTAACGATATAATCACCATGAATAGTAACAACAGAATAGCTGCAACACTGTATTCCCTAGGGACGTAGTTTGTCTCAGAAATATTAGTGTAAATACCCTGCATAAAGGAGATGATGATGATGATGATGATGATAATAATAATAATAATAATAATTTCTTAGTCTGACCTCTCGTACATACTAATTGTGCGTGAAGATGGTAATTGTTGCATCTGATCACACACAATTAAGCACACCACACTCGGTAGGATTGCTCTGGACGAGGGACCGGATCATCGCAGGGACCTCTACCTCAAAACACTCAATATTCACAACAGACAAACATCCACATCCAGGTGGGATTCGAACCCGCAATCACAACAATCAAGCGGCCAAAACCTACGCCTTAGAAGGCGTGGTCACTGGGATCGCAATAACAGTAATAACAATGATAAAAATAATAATACCTAAAATTTCTTCAGAACTTGACATCTCCACCTTCAAGGTAATAATATTTATATCTACCAAACTGCACAACATCACACTTAAGAAAATAGATTGACTTTTCTTTTAGAATATCAAGTGTCACAATTGAATTAGGGTTTAAATCCATGCAAACATGCAAATCGGATGTTAGAAGTCAAAATAGTGATGACATTTTTGCAGCATTTCTGAGAAAATGGGCTTCAGTAAAAGATTTCAGCACTTTTAAGAAGCAAGACTTTGTTCTGTTTCTTTCGTGAGGACAGGAACAGAATTTTCAGAATTCCGACAGAATTATTTCTCTTAAAAAGAAGCTGGCATTCATGTGCCCTGATTGAATCCCCGACTCACACAGACATGATATTCAAAGGCAAACAAATTTCATCAGCAAGAAAAGAAGAGAGCCGATTTATGCAAACGCGGAAAGGATGTGAGGGGAACGGGTAACAGTACAGTCACAACAGAAATGATGGCCATCCGACTATTTATTATGTAGTTAGGTTTCACCCTTTTTATAGGTCACGAAGGACCTTAGGGTGAGTAGAGGTATAGCTGTACTCTTTCTAGGACTTCGGCACTAGATGGGGGTGGGGTTAAGCCCCACGCTTCGGCTGCCTCTACCCTGGACAAAGACCCGGTACACATTGTACAGGAGGCTGGGTGGGCTCCAGGGCCGGTATGGACAAGTGCGGAAATTCTCGCCCCCACCGGTATTCGATCCCGGACCGTCCAGCCAGTAGCCAGTCACTATACCGACGGAGCTACCGAGCCCACAATTTATAATGTTACTTTTAAATTTAAAGAAATCGATAACCGTTTTGAAACAAAAGTGAATGAATTTGTGTTCATTAAAACACAAGGAAATCAAAATAACAAGAATTTGAATACACATATTTTGCATTTCTGAATTATAATAGCCTGGAATCGAAGGAAGTAGACTTCCTGATTTGTTATAGGTCCGAGCTTCAGACCTTACTGTACTCAATTGTGATTACATTCTGTCTACTGAGTAAAACACCGATAAGCTGCCCCATTTTAAGTCACACAGCTTGCTTCTCTAGTCCTACAAATTCATTCGTAAGTAAAAATGATAATAACATCAGATATGTGTACATATATATATATATATACATAGAGAGAGAGAGAGAGCCTGTCCTGCTGAATTATTAAAGAAGCCTAAAATGCGTAAAACAAATGCTGTGTGGTGTTGAATATAAGCGACTTCTTTTCCCTATGTAGATGAACAGAGAAGTAGGAATCACCCTGTAACCCAGGCCTTGCTGAATTTCCCAGTAATGCGTCCAGGATATTTCACTAATAACAAGCAGCCAATAAGTCCAGATATAACGCTGTTCTTACAATACAAATATCAGGTTCACGTTTTATGCTTAGTTTTTATATCAGCCTTATTGTAACCTAAAAAAAATTGGTATACTTTTTAAATTTCTAGAGTATTTTCTCTGAACACCAAAATGGGAAAGTGGTAGTCTCTTAGATTTGGGTTTAAACGATATATTCCCTGTAGTCTGGCATGTAGTCACCACAGATTCACAGAAACATGTCACCTCCATCTTCAGCCCACAGTAACCACCCAACCACACTACACAGTGTCACAAGTTAATATACCAAAACACGGTTATTTAGTGCATAAACACCACATGATAGATAAATATGGCGGATTGTTCGTAGAGCTGCATGCAATAGTGAGGTGAGTGTTCAGTTTGATACCGCAGGCTGCTTCGTCACCAGGGAAGGAATCCACCAGCTACACTGAATATGTAGCTGTGTGGGACACAATGGCCCTTCTGGGCTATTATGAGAAGAAAAAAATCTCTTTAATCCCTATTAAAAAAATTAAAAATAATAAAAGAAAAATAATTAAAAGTCCCTTGACATATATACAGTACTATTAGTACTATAGACCATCACTACTGTATGGCAGCGAAACATGGGTAACCACGAAGAGAGAC
>Ga0123352_10015833_pt1 | contig 12005 bp, 8 predicted proteins | sample TergutLab28metaG_FD_89700 | JGI IMG/M metagenome (GOLD analysis project Ga0123352, IMG submission 89700) | Labiotermes labralis P1 segment gut microbial communities from Petit-Saut dam, French Guiana - Lab288 P1 | ecosystem: Host-associated > Arthropoda: Insects > Digestive system > Gut ...
CCCCCCCCCCCCCTCCCCGTGCCTCCTATGGCAAGTTACGGGGTGACCTTTAACTCTACCAAAGCGAAAGGAATGAAGCAGCTCAAATTACACAATATTTTGGCATTTTTAGGACAAGACCCAGTAAGATGTAAAATCGTTGTGGATAACAAATATTAACAAAATGTAGAGAATTTTAAATATCTAGGTTGTAGGACGTCCTGTGGAAAAGAAAATGATATTTAAAAAAAAAAACTAGCAAAATTGTCTCAAATACTGGGAAAAAAAAAATTTAAAACGAAATTTGGTCTGGACATTTTCAAGAATAAATGTACATAATGCACTGGCTCTCCCCATTCTTACGAAAGCGAATTCTGGACCCTTAGCGAAAAGGGATAAAAAACGATTCACATCAGTCGAGATGAAATTTTTCAGAAGAACAGCCGGGTAATGTATTTTTGACCACAATGTGAATGAAAGAATTGCAGACAGAGTTGAAAGTAGCGCCAGATGACAAGACACTAAGAAGATACAAATCAAACTGGCTACGACATGTAACAAGAATGAACAACAACAGGATGCGAAAGATAATGCTGAACTGTAGACCAAATGGACGAAGATGACTTGGAAGACATTTGAAGAGAATATTAGACGAGGCCAAAACAGAACTATCAAGACCTAACTCGTGAAGGACGACGACGATGAAGTGCAACATGACAACGTTAAAAATTTCGCACTGCGGTGGTATGATAGTCCATCTGAGGTGTCCTGTCGGAATGTCTGATTACATCACTACAACATAATACAAGCTTCGAACGTGCGGGATTCTTGCTAACAAGATAAACAGCACTGACAAATTCTAAGAACAGCGTCTAGTAACTCTTATTCACACTAAAGACAAGCCTGAGGGCACACAAACAAAAACCAAACGCGTCTAACTCGCTAAGAAGCCGCAAACGCATACAAGTTTGTTTTTAGTAGAATTCGTAAATCTGTCAAACTGCAGGATCGAATGAAGCCGACAGCTTGCCTTTGCATCAAATCACTGAGTATGAACTGATTCAATTTCGGTATCATAACCTAATCAAACACGAGCACAATAACCCGACACATTTTGCAGATATCGGTCTATCCCATTGCCTAACCGTGGTTCGCGAAAAGATTCAAGAGGTTCACCGTACAAGCACGTCAAAGCGGATTTTCAATTATCCATTGAAATTACTTTAACTGAAAATCGTATTTTTATTTCACAGAAATAGGTCAACTGTTAATCTGTTCCTATTTGGGCCTAAGAGGGACGAGGTAACAGGGGAATGCAGAAAACTACATAATGAGCTTATTGATCTGTACTCCTCCCCCAATACCGTTCGGGTGATAAAATCAAGAATGAGATAGACGGGGCATGTAGCGCGTATGGGGGAGAGGAGAGATGTGTACAAGGGTTTTGGTGGGGAAACCTTAGGGAAAGAGACCACTTGGAAGACCCAAGCATAGATGGGAGGATAATATTAAGATGGATCTTCAGGAAGTAGGATGTGAGGGTATGGACTGGATCGATCTGGCTCAGGATAGGGACAAGTGGAGGGCGCTTGTGAATACGGTAACATAACTTAGAGTTCAATAAAATGCGGTGAATTTCTTGACTAGCTGAAAAACGGTTAGATTCTCAAGAAGGACTCTGCTCCAAGGAGTAAGTTAGTTAGTTAGTTAGTCTGTCCCAACTGTACGGCAGAGTGTACACTAGTTCCTCATTCGTCCAGAAAACGGTCGACTGACACAACATTACGCTGCGTATATGAGGTGACCAGTCAGCTGAAGTCGGTGTCTCGAAAAATAAGAAGTGGCAAGATAACACACGAATTTTAGAAGAAATGGCTCTTTTATACTAAGTTCACCTGTTACTGTACTTGCGGAAGGGGTTACTGATTCATCTAGCAAGACCATTTGCCATTCATCCATTCAGTCATTCAGTCAGTCCACTAGCTACGTTACATGAACAAACCAGTGCCCCACTTCCAGTCCGACCTTCCCACGTTCTCTGAAGAGCAAACCAGGAATGTGGTCGGAGCTGCGTGCCATTCCTTCCACGTTCTGCGACGGTTAGAATTGGACACTGGTGTTTTTATTCCTTTTTATGTACCTTTACCCCTTCTCCGAGCCATTCCTGCTTCTCCGAAAAGCAGTCTGCCGGGAACTTCAAGCACAGGACAGAAGCCTCATCAGGTTACCGAACGCTGAAGAACACCAAATTGCAGGAATCTCAGTAATAATAACGATATCTCTAAGCAGAACACAAGCAGCTATCCGCAGTAGTTCTCTATAAATCACATCGACTGCAATGACAGCTTGTCAAAACATTCTTTGAAAGTGAGGTGTCTTGACGATACGAGTAAGTCAATGCACAACCACGCTCTTGGATTTTGTATGAACAATATATATATATATATATATATATATATATATCTTTAGACTTTACATACCTAAGAATACTCTAGTTTAATGAGGTGCAAATTCATATTTGTCTATATTGAGATATTTCCTGTCACGAGTTTTAGTGACTTCGTAAAGTCACATATAAAAGAATAGTGAGACAATGCATTTCCAATTCCGGTAAAATGACATTTCCTGTTTAGTCTACAACAAATGTCACTCATATACATGTTCTTATCGTGCAGAAAGAGAACAGAAGTCTGGGTTTTCGAACGCAGGTAACCAACGCACCTTAACGGGGTAAAGAAGCCGAGAAATACATGGAATTGTTTATGGTATTAATTCCATGCATTACACAACAATTTATAGCACAATAACCAACAAAATGCAAACTGTTGCAATATACAGTTTTAAAATGAAAAAAATTAAAGAACTCCAACATGTTTCGATTCCTTTAGAATCATTTTCAGGTGGAAAACATCAACCCAGTATGTATAAAACATGAATTAAATTAAAATTATAATATACGATGTATGTGGGATATCCTTAAGTCCACGGTACAAGCACAAATGTTAAGCATGGTATTGTGGAATACTTCGTCACATCTGTGCTTCTACCGTAGACTTCAGGATATTCAAATACTTCATATATTATTATTTTACTTTAATTCGTGTTACAAAATATATGACGGACGTTTTCTCCTTGAAGATGATTCCTAAGGAATCGCGACATGTTCCAATTGTAAAATTATACAATGCAACAGTGTGTGTGTTTTGCTGGTTACTGTATTATAAACTACACAGAATATGTTAATAAAAATCCAACCAGATGCAACAGTATGCAGATATTTATTCGCTGCAAAGTCACTCTACATGTTTCGGGTGTCACAGCACCCATCATCAGGAGCACTAAAAACTGTGACCGCAACCTCCGGTACAGGTCATAATACTGGTACAGCTACTTCCCTCCAACGTGGCCCGATCGGATGACCTGAACCGTAGGTTGCGGTTACAGTTTTTAGTGCTCCTGATGATGGGTGCTGTGACACCCGAAACATGTAGAGTGACTATGCAGTGAATAAATATCTGCACACTGTTGCATCTGGTTGGAATTTTATTAACACTGAATTGTGTTGCACGGAACCATGAGTTTAAAATTTACACAGAATATGTATGACTCGGACTCATTTGTGCGTATCATTTTCGTTATCACAGTAGCCGTATCCACGTTGCTTTTACCGACTGGAGACCTTTGAGACCCACCCATTAATAAAAGGTTAATCAGTTAAATTACAGGCCCGAGGTGCCCAGAGGGTTCCAGGAAGTTAAGGTTCCCAGTTTACATGACAATGGCCCTGAATGGTGGTAAGGTTGTCAGCCCTACGCACCGGCCGCTTTTACCCCCAGCAAATGCTCCTGGTACTCATTTCTGTTAGAGGCTGAGTCGACCCCATAGTGCGATCGGAAGGATTTTATATCAATGAAAAATCCAATGATACCAGCTGGGATCGAACCAGCGACCTTCCGATTTGTAGCAAAGCACCTTAACCACTGTGCCACCGCGGTCCCCGCCGATCCATTAATACAATTCCTAATTATCAACATGGTAGGATCACTGATATTTTCTTAACGTTATTAATTCCACACAACGGGACTGCATTACATACTCATAAAACCAATACATGAAATACAGTACACACAGAGATACAATTCCTTATTTCCTCCTACATATATCGGAGGCCACCCGCCATCATCACAGAGTACAGGCCTACACACGAATATATTTAAAGCTTGATAAAATATAATACACTTACAACAGTAATACTAACTTTATCATAGTGATTTCTGCAGCTATGTACATAGGATGTAAATAGAGCATACTAGCGTATGCGTAGTTGAAGTAGCAGGCAGTCACTTACACAGAACACCACACTGCATAACGCAAGAGACAAGATCCACTACAGATTAAAAAGAACTACGTGTTTGAACGCCGCTGCGACCCCTAAAACTGTACTGCAAACACAAACAATTTTAACTGCGGATACTATTTCACTGCATTTCACACCCTATGAACACAGCTGTCGAAATCAATGTACATTATTTTTGTAAATGTATCATATTTTATTGAGTTCTAAATATATTGGTTTGTATACTCTGTGATGATGGCAGGGCGGTCCGGGATCGAATCCCGGCGGGGACCAGATTTTCCACCTGTCCAGACCGGCCCTGGGGCCCATACATTCTCCTGTAAAATGGGTACCGGGTCTTTCCCGGGAGTAAAGTGCGTGCTGCTGACCACTCACCCCCTTCTAGTGCCGCGGTCATGGAAGAGTAGAGCTATACCTCTGCCTACCCTCTGGGCCACACCGGGCCCGTAAAGTGATCAGTTTACCTTTTACTCTATGATGATGGCGGGTGGCTGCCGAAACATGTAGAAGAAAATTAGAAATTGTACCTCCTTCTACACTGTATTTCATATGTTGGTTTTTATAAATAAGAAACATTATCGATAATTCACTTTACTAACCAATAAAATCCACTAAGTAAAATACAATAAAACAAAAATCATAAAACACACTTCACGGTAAGTGCACAACTCCTACATGTTTCGGCACCAAGGTGACATCATCAGGGAGTTTAACAACAACAAAGGACCATGAATCCAACACCTACTTTAGGCACTAGTCGTCCTCACTTGAAATTCCCTGAGCATGGCACATTGGTGCGGAAACATGTAGGAGTTTTCACTTAACATGATGTGCGTTCTATAATGTGTCTTGCTGTATTGTACTCAGAAATTCTACTTAGTTAACCTTTTAAAGACGAAGCGCAGACTGCTTAATTTAAAGACCCAGTCCGTACCGCGCAGTAAACATTTTACATCTCGGTTATAAAAACCAACCAGTTTATACTGTAAGTGGCACAAGTCGCTGTTTGTTCTGAGATAATACAGTGTGGGCAAAGCGTACAGTTGTTGAAATATTAAACCTACTGGTGCATCACGTAACCAGTAGGCTTTAGAAGGTTAATATATTGAATGCACGAAAATTCACGGTATGAACAACAAAGAGCTACCGACAATTGTTAGAAAATGCCTTAACTTTATCATCGGGCGAACAGTCGAATTTTCGGCAAGAGGAGCCAACGTTCTTACACGGCGCCTTCAAATACTCGTGTCAGTAGACAATGAAACCCTTTAACAAAGATTATAAATATAACAAGGTTTGTCAGAAGTGGCAGTGTAATTGGCGTGGACTTACACGAGACATACAACCCGTTCTTATGTTCCTGCCGTGCAAACGGGTCACGCCATAGGCAGAAAGCTCCACTCCATTTACTCGTAGTTTTGTTAACGTTTGGTTTAACCCTTCGACATCTTCATTCGCCGGTAAGACACACGTAGCTGGTGGTGCCCTCGCAGTCGTTCTGTACACTAAACTGATGGGCATCTAAAAAAAAAAAAAGAGATAACTTCGGGAATCGGAAACTCCCCATGCAATCCGAGCATTTCGCATTACAGCGCCATCAGGGGTCATAAAAGAAAGGTCGAATTCACATTTGGGTGGCCCAGTTACACGTCAGACAGCTGGCCTAGATATGCCAGCTCCCTGACTACGATTAACTTGGGCAGGTGGTCGCCCTGCACAGGTTTAGCTGCTAAGTGAAGACAAAGCAAGGAGCCACAAACGACCTCGGCACGCCGCCCACGTTTATAATAAGAGTTTAATTATATTAATACATGAATGCACAATCACGAGCAGATGGGCGCTCGACGCACGCTTCAGACTTCCTGTCAGCCGTAACTGCCTAATCACAGAAATCGGAGAATGAGCCTGCCCACGGCCGACTCTAACGTTAAGTATGAGCAGCGATGCCGTGTGAATGAAACGCGAGAACACACACACACACACACACACGCATATATATATATATATAAAGTTCACCCTAGAACAGGCAACGAAGGCCCAGAGGGGGAGCAGAGGTATAGCTCTACTCTTTCTTTAACCTCGGCGATAGATTTGGTGGGTTGTCAACGCCACACCCCGGCCGCTTTACCCCCGGGGAAGATCCGGTACCCATTATATAGGAGGCAGGGTGGAACCCAGGGCCGGTCTGGACGGGTGCGGAAAATCTCGCCCCCACCGGGATTGGATTCCCAGACCGTCCAGCCCGTAGCGAGTCGCTATACCGGCCCACCCCACTCATATATTGCGATTTTAAATAGGAATAAAAGTATCAGAGTTTATTATCCACCAACTAATGCACAAGTGACTGTCATAAAAACAGTATTGAAATTTACATTAAAATAGATGCGACATGTTTCGTTGCAGTCACACCATCCTCAAGGAGCTCATTACCTGTACTTGCTAAAGTTACATTTGTTTAAAATGGTCAACTGAGGTTCATCGGCGTATGATTAAATCAGTGGTGATGTGGCTGCATATATTGGTAGTGTCCTTGTGGATGTGTGCATGTCGCACTGTTCGGGAGCAGACCTAAATTGACCATTTTAACAAATGTAACTTTAGCGAGCACGGATAATGAGCTCCCTGAGGATGGTGTGACTACACCGAAACATGTTAGAGCTGTTTTAATGTAAATTTTAATATTGTTTTATGACAATTACTTGTGCATTAGTTGGTGGATAATAAACTCTGATAGTATCAAGATTCACGGTACAAATGTAAAAATTATCGAGGAATAAACGTGCTCATCTATTTTGAAGACAAATGTCCAGAAATAAATGAAGCATACAAAATCTTCGAACATGAGATTCACAGGACAAAAATTTAAACAGCGCAGGCCTACCTAACGAATAACATTATTTGAAACAGGCTACATGTAACTGTGGTAAGGCGGAACTTATCCCTAATCACGACATGAAGGTATAAGGGGAAGTCAAGGTACAGCTCCAGTCATTCTCTAGGTATGCATTAGATTGGGTGAGTGGTAAGCTTCACGCCCCAGCCACTTTAAACCCACGACAAGCGCCGCTGTTACTGAATAGCAGGTTGCGTGGACCCCAAAGTCGGTCTGGACACATTAGAGAAGATATGTAAAGAACTAAATACGAAATTGTTGTACTCTTAAAGTGCTATCTATCATACGACAGGATGTACACGTCGGAAACTCGGTTCCCATTTTAAGCAGATTCTATGATGTAATGATGGTAGAACGGTAGAGACTAAGAACGGATATACATAATTTTCTCCGCATTATACGGTTTTCTTCCCTTCACAAGGTATCACCGTGAAAGTCAGCTATGGCAGAAGGCAGCACTAGAAGGGAACGTGATGTCAGATATTTCAGCGCCTAGGTTTTGAATTACGGTGCGTCATGGCGCACGGCACGACGCGTCGCGTAAAAACTAGGCGTTAGTGTCAGGGTCAAAGTTGAACAGCGGTGTCCACATTACTGATAATTTCCACGCACATGAACAGCACCGAGTCAAAGTACATACACTCTTCGTAGAAGAAATCTCGTTGCGTTTCAAGTACATTAATAAAATGAAATTATATATGTACTCCGTCTGACACAACCATATAATATTTTGTTATTCTAGTATTAGTAAAATATAATATATATTTTATTATAATAATATTTTATTCTATAAAATTCTATGAAATATTATATATTTTATTGAGCCGGGCAGCTCAGTCAGTATAGCGACTGACTACGGGCTGCACGGTCTGGGATCGAATCCCAGAGGGGACGAGATTTCCCGCCCGTCCAGACCGGCCCTGGGGCCCACCCAGCCTCCTGTAAAATGGGTACCGGGTCTTTCCCGGGGGCAAAGTGCGGCCAAGGCGTGCTGCTGACCACTCACCCCCTTCTAGTGCAGCGGTCATGGAAGAGTAGAGCTATACCTCTACCCACCCTCTGGGCCACACCGGCCCTGTAACGGGATCACTTTACATTTTATATATTTTATTATAATATTATATAGTTGTGTCAGACGGAGTGCGTATATAATTACATTTTATTAACATACACATAATCGCTTAATACTCAGGAAAATAACACTTCCATCAGAGTACAGCATTTTGTGTTATATTTACTGTACACCAATTCTGCTACATTGCTCTGTCTGAATAATTACTCCGTCATCAAAGTACCGTTACGAACGCTGCCATCAGCACTGTAATAAAAACAGGCTGTAAATGGTATGGTATACTTTGTGATGCAGTATACAGACTACAAGAGGCATTCTTTACATTCAGAATGTCATGCGGTTTCACGGTAAACGCATGCCATTTCATTTAGGTCCATAAGAAAAATGCGGTCTATCCTCGGCCAGTTTTTACGAAAATCATGCACTCACAGCAGAATGAGGTAGACATTTTATAACCAGATGTCACACAAGTCGGAAAATAAACGTGGAAACCAGGAGGGGCAGAAATTCACTCGCATTCCCAACAAAAATACGAAGTTCACCGCGCAGATTTTCAAAAAGCTAGTAAAGAAACTCAACATATTTGCGTAAAAATATCGTGTGCCGAATTTTACCCAAATCGGACAAGAAGAGCACAAAATTGGGCAAAGTTGCATTTACGCCCCTAACAGATTTTCACGAAACTTAAAAAAAAAAAATCTGCTAAGGTGCATTACGTGGATATTATATAAAGATCAAAGAAATATTTAACGTAGAGACGGAAATTCAATGACGCCCGGCAAAAAATCATGAATACCGCCGAACCGACTTGAACGAAACTCAAGTTTGGCCAAGCGTTTTTTTGTAAAGAATTCCTACACCCAATCCCACGAAAGGCTTAGCCCTTGACATCAGATCAGACGGACGGTAGTACGGGCGTGGTCTCCACATAAGACGGTCGTTTATACTTCGTTACGAATTCTGAAGACATGCGGTCTAAGCAAATGGTTCTCCAAGTAAAATTTTGTCACAGGCCTGCTTGTAACACAAGAGCTGATTACATACATACCCTACAGCTGCAATATAAAATGAGGTTTAACATACAAGTTAAATAAATAATCTATATGTCTCACGCAGACGCAAACACATTACATGGCGCTATGGGATTTTCAAATCACAAAGCGGCGAACATGGTGGTAACAAACAGCCGGCCGAGAATAGTTCAGCGCCCAGACAACGAAATGTAAAGAAACTCTACATACGAAAAGACATCACAGGTTCAATATACAAACCATCTGAGAACACACGACCCAGTGAAGAGTTCAAGATTACGGTCCAGAAAAATCTGAGACCTGGATACAGATGAGAAGAATCAGCTGCTTCAGACTCGCCGCAATGCCGCCACAGTCTTCTTCCAATACCTGCTGCAGAGAGAAGAGATATTCTTGGCAAATCGCTGAACTCGGCTTTGTAAACCATGTCTACATAACCTCTTAGTTTATCTGACGACCTACCTACCGACCGACCATCCAACCAACCAAACCAATAAACTAGAGAAACGAATTATTACAATTCGAACCAACGAATGCACACGATATATTAAAATCAAAGTAATGTCACCACACACCAGCTGCTACACGTTCGGACTTTATTGGCCCCCCCATCATCATTTAGCAGAGCTGACGAAAACTCCCAAATGTAGCAGACCGAGTTAGGGCCGATTCGCACTACGCGTCAAGTTTCCTTTCCGTCACCGTTCCATCTCCGTTCCGTCAGAATGGCCTGTGTTCACACTGTCCGTCACGCTCATTCACCTTCCAGAACAGCAAACGATAGGAGGCCTGCCAATATTTCCATCAAATATGCAGCCCACTGCCACGGAATGCATTTTCCTTTATTTATTAATTATTAGAACTTCGGTGATGATAGAATAATAGTAACTTCAATACTGGCAATAAAAAAACATTGAAAGTTACCTGATTTTTTTCAACTCTTCACCTATTTGTCCCCACAGTTTTTCTTTCCAGACACTGTCACTATACTTCTTACTTGACATGTCATATAATTCCTCACATTTCTGCACCAGTTCTACTAAATTTCTATCCATTTCTAAAGACAAAAACAGGCAACACCCGTTGCAAGCAAACACTAGAAGTGTAGTGGAGGAGACGTAAGACTGTTCACATTATCGGAATCGAGCAGGTACAGACAGTTTCGGAACCGTTCCGTCACATCTAACATTCTCGTTCAGTAACGGCGACGGAACGGAACTGAGACGTGACGGAAACGTTCCTGTCAGTGTGAACATCTCCGTTTAGTTACACATGAGAAAAGTTTACTGAACGGTGACGTTTCGCGACGGAACGGAAACGTGACGTATAATGTGAATCGGCCCTTATAGTTGACAGCAGCTCTGCAACATGTAGAAAGTGTTATGCTGTTACGTTCTGTACAACTGTGTGCTCCCTGATGATGTGCCAGTAAGGCCCGAATATGTAGCAACTGGTGTGTGGTGACATTACCGTTATTTTAGTAAGACTGTATGCTTCCGTTGGCTCTAAAGGTAATAGCTTAATTATAATGCATGGACTGAAGAATGTGAAAATGCCAAACCACCCTCTGGTAATGTGCAACACTAGTAATACAGAACCCATGCAATAAACTTTGCTCCAAGCCATTTCATTCCACTTCTGAACCTCACAATCCGTTTCGCCAACAACTACATTTAACGTTTCTCTATCGTTGCACCGTGCATTTCGTAGAGTCATTTAATCAGCACATCAACTAATGCACATAAATAAAACTATGTACATTAAAATATTTAAAATCGTTCCAACATGTTTCGATCCCAAGATCATCTTCAGGGAGCTACACTGTTCCTTGCTAAAGTCACATTCTTAAAAACACTCATTGATTAAATTAATCAGTGAGTGTTTTTAAAAATGTGACTTTAGCAAGGAACAGTGTAGCTCCCTGAAGATGATCTTAGGATCGAAACATGTTGGAGCGATTTTAAATGTTCTAATGTAAAAAAATTTTATTTATGTGCATTAGTTGGTGTGCTGATTAAATACTTTTTAACGTATTTATGACCATCAAAGTACCCCACACACACACACACACACATGTATTAAGGCAATGCAAAATACGAAGAAAACATTTCTTACTGTCATTCACCGAAATCTGGATTCCCATTATTTCTAGATTTATCATCAATATAGCCAAAAGAGCATGACAAACTCATTTCCTGACCAAGTCGAACCAAAATTTCGTGATAAAAACCAGACATACTCTAACATTAGGCCTTGTCTTTTATTTAGATCACGGGACTCAGTTGGACTTTTCGGGGTCAGAAAAGGTACGCTGCCAGTCAGTCGGCTAGTTATTCATCATTTCTGGGCGTACAACTCGGGGTAGAGGCTAGGTCGGTGACATGTAAGTGGGTGTAACCTGTGCTCTTAGTCCCCAGCGTACCGTAGACACTTTCGCTGATCTCACAATAAACGTGGGCCAACAAGAGTCTCACATTTGAGAAACCTTGAAACCGTTCCAAAGACCCCGGTGCTGCACCTATCGGGTCTCTTGTCACCTTCAAACATCATTAACTGTCACTCAATTATTTTACCAACCACTGCACTTATATAAATTTATAAAATTTACACCTTAAAACATTAAAAACGCTTCGACATGTTTCGGTCCTAGGACCATCATCAGGGAGCTGTATC
>Ga0123352_10015839_pt1 | contig 12004 bp, 9 predicted proteins | sample TergutLab28metaG_FD_89700 | JGI IMG/M metagenome (GOLD analysis project Ga0123352, IMG submission 89700) | Labiotermes labralis P1 segment gut microbial communities from Petit-Saut dam, French Guiana - Lab288 P1 | ecosystem: Host-associated > Arthropoda: Insects > Digestive system > Gut ...
AGAGATTTCAAAATAAAGTCCTCAGATCAATCGTCAACGCTCCATGGTATGTACCGAACACTATATTACACACCGATCTACAGATACCCACAGTTAAAGAAGAAATAACTCACTTCAGCACCAAATACCGAGAAAAGCTACTCACACATCCCAACGAACTCATACCCGCCATACTAGAAGAAGAAGGACCAAGAAGATTAAAACGTTTCATAACAACTGAACTAACCACAAGGTTCTCATAAGCACCGTACACAGGTACGAGAACATCTGATGTGAGGATATTCAATGGAATATTACTCCACAATTCATGCGATATCAGCGTAGGATATAAGGTTAATTGTACTTATAGTCTGTAATATACTGGTGGTACAATAAAGGAGACAAAAAAATTTAGATGAACTTCACTTTCGAAAGGACAGGCGCGCGTAGGATTGTTCCACCACGTGCTGATTATAGTGTGATTCTAGTACAGTCTATGGCACCAGTCCTGAAAGCTTCATTTCTATACTGTCTTTCCCGCGTGGTGTTGTATGTCGGTCGATATTAGTTATACAGTAACCTGCATTAATATTTCCTTCTATACCTTCCTTCTTCTCTAAGACCACTAAGACAAACATTAAGGTCAATCGACCACTTTAGAAGCAGAGACCCAGGTGTACAATATTCTAGCCTCATGCTGTGAAACCCACATTAACATTGTATCCGAAGATAAACTTTCACTCACTTAACGAGCGTCGAAGCTATGCGTTTAAAATTAGAAGCCATTAATTCTTACTGGAAAGCATGGACTTAAGAACAAGCTCAGCGGAGAACAAGAACTTACGCAAGAGTGACGTATTAGTTCGCACTGGTAACGCGGAAACACTACCACACTTTCTACGTAGTCGTCACTTAAACATGCAGCGACTCTCTCTTGAACGGAGTCTGCCTGTTACTTAATTTATTTGTGGGTGAAAGTGAGCCCAAGAATCTGGTTGTGTAAGAGCAGACTTTCTTCTTGTACTGAACGAAATATATTTTTACCATGTCTAAGCGCAGAGTTTCTTCTTTTATGCAATACAAAGCAACGAAATCCACATTTCCTAAATTAATATTTTAATTTTTTATTTTTTATGTCTTCTACATATTTCGAACCCGAAGATTCGTCTTCAGGAAGACGGTTGTGTGAAGTATTTATGGGAAGGTACGTTTTACATGCATCGGTATAAGCAGTCCTGTGTTCGATACAATCGTCTTCCTGATGATGAACCATGGGTTTCGAAATATGTAGAAGACATCATTAAATTAAAAATTAAGATATTACTTTAGAAAATGGGCATTTGGTTGGTTTATATGTTACCATTATATTACAGTGCATGGTGCAGAAAACAAAATTTCTTCTTTTACTTCGTGAAACATGTTTTTACTATGTATGTTTTAATGAAACATATTTGTGCCACGTGTAAGCGCTGAGTTCCTTGTTTTGCAGAATGGAACATATTTTTACCACTCGTAGTGCACAGTTCAGAAATGTACCCTCTAGTGTAAGGAAGGAACAAAGTTACAGATATCTCCGAATACAATGCTTGGGAAAATATTTAGGACTGAAACGTACTAACTAAGAAGGAAAATAGCCGATGCTGGTGGCTTTCTTGTCTGAGGCGTAGGTCTGCGGCCACTTAATAGCTGGGACCGCGGATTCGAATCCTGCTCGTGGCATTGATGTTTGTGTTTACTGTGTGTTGTGTAGGTAGCGGCCTTGTGACGAACCGGTCACGCGTTCAGAAGAGTCCTACCGAGTGTGTGTCTAATCCTATGTGATCTTGAAACCTCAACAATGGTGTGACCTTGGCCTGAGACTGGCTTTCGAGCTACAAAGAGAGGGGAGGGGGGGGTGGGGGTAGGGAGAGAGATTCAGAATATTACATAACGAGGAACTTTGTAGCTTATACAGGGCACGTAACATTGTTAGGGTAATGAATTGTAGGTGGTTGAGATGGGCTGCGAATATACGTAGGATTGGGAGAAAATAAGTGGAATCCCAATGAAGGAAGCTCGAGGGAAAGGTCAGAAGATGCTCGTAACTGTGAAGTAAGGATGAGAAGATGATGGACTCGGCAACTAGACGTGTCTAAGGCAGCGTTTCTCAACCGCCGGGCCGCGGCCCGGTACCGGGCCCTGACATCAATTATACCGGGCCGCGAGAGATTCTCGTGGAATTGATAACTAATTTAAATGTAATTTTATATTTGTCAACATACCACACCGTACACATAATTGTACTAATAGTCTAATTATGCCATAATTAATTATTAATACTTATGTTACTTTAATGTATGAACTTAAAAAAAAACTGGAAAGTTACTGACGAGTAAATCTGTTGGGACTGGGCCCTCATCGTATGAAAAAATAATTTACCGGGCCGTGGTCTCACAAAGTGTGAGAAACACTGCTCTAAGGTACTTCCGGGTGTTGAAGTTCTGCTATCAGTGACCGAGTTAGTTAAAGGGGAGTTCGGAATGGTAGAGACCAGTGGTTACCAACCTTTCCGAGTATATGGACCCACTCCTGCAGCGAACATGGTGCGAAACGGCGTCCTGATATTTGTAGGCCTACTTTCAGTATCAGTTGTTTCAGAAAATCTATAACAGAAAATATCTGTAACTACAGTAACGGTTGTAAGTGAAGGTACGCAGCATCCACCACAACAATAAGAGGACTGTGAGTGGAATACAGTGTGATGTAGTATATCGAGTTTACCCAGACCTTCTTTATTTTAAAGGTGTCTTACAGTCGTGCAGTGCACAGTGTGTAATTTTATTTACACCCATAAGCAAAGCACTGCCTTTCCTGCAGCGATTTTCATGAAATTCACCAGTGTTGAGCAGCACAATTCATCTGAATCGGAGGCAGTCTGGAATGTACGGATATAAAATTATTAGTGCCCTTAAGTAAAGTATGGCTGTCAATTTGACAGCTTTCTTGGTACTCAAGTGCCAGTAATAAATGTATGTGAACGGACGAAGAATGTAGAAAACAGAGGCAAAATCGGCCAAGGGATGTGGGTTATTTAAGCAGAAATTTTTATGACGGTCACTTAGCCTGTTTTCACGAAATGCGGCTTACTTGACAGCATTGCATAACACACTTTTTTGCCTGATTTCATGGAAGTCGGTTTAGCCGCCGACCCTAGATTACTGACGTACGGATATGGTCTCTGTATATCTCATTCTTCGTAAAGAACGCTTAATAATAGGGGCTGATGAAAGAAGCCAAGCTCTGACCTCAGATACAATGCTTGTTGCGAAGTCAGGCTATGTGAAGGCATTGAATTTACCCCATCCCCCCCCCACCGAGGTCAGGGACCCATACGTTGATAACCACTTATACAATGTAGGTCGTAGGGTTACAGTGTCAATAAGACACTTAAGGAAATTGTGTAAAGTGATACAGTTTTATTTGAGTGACATGGCAGAAGCAGTCGAAAGCACTTCCCCCATTTTGCCTGGACTGGTTAATTCTTACATTGTTTAACGACATTGTGTCAGCTAAAGATGTTTAGTAGTGCCAAGTGCATGTCATAGAATTGCGTTGCTCTGTTCAGTTATGCGGCTTTGTAGGTGAGCAGATGAAGAGCAATGGACCTTTGCTTTGTTAATTTAAGGGCATACTTGTTACATAAACCCTAAAAGTTTAGGAATTTATATACGTAATACCAAAAATGTTGAATGAGTTTAGGTGTAGATATTTTTCGGTACGCAACGTCATAACACGTAAAACTTCTCTCAATGTGTGTGCTCCTGTATGTACCCAAATTTGAAACCTCTGAGTGCCTACCTTACTCGTGCCATGTCTCACCTTTCCTTGAAAGTTTAGAGATCAGTTTTAAAAAACTTAAAAACCCGAACAGAATAAAATTACGTGGAGGTGGTGAGTGTAAGCGACAAAATTTTTAACCTTTTATGCAGTAATAAAAGTAGAGTAATTTTTTTAATATTATTAGAATAAGATAACTCAGATAACAAACTTACTACACATAGATACAAAAATAATAACCAAAAATAGTAAAGATAACGGTAAATCAGTCCCGTTACAGGCCTGGAGTGGCCCAGAGGGTTCCAGGAAGTTAAGGTTCCCAGATTTAATGACAAATGCACAGGATGATGATAAGTTTGTCAGCTTTACGTACCGGCCGCCTTTACCCCCAGGAAATGCTCCTAGTACTCATTTCTGTTAGAGGCTGAGTCGACCCACGGGCCATAGTGCGATCGGAAGGATTTTATGTCAATAAAAAATGCCACACCAGCTGGCATGGAACCAGCGACCTTCCGATTTGTTGCACAGCACTGTGCTACCGCGGTCTCCCCAACAAAAATAGTAATAGTAGTAATAATAATAATACTCAATATAACTCATTTAAATTTATTTCAGTTCCTAATTTTTCTTTATGTGTTCCTTCTTCACTCTTCGCAACCTCAGTCCAGACCCTGTAATATCTAATCTACACATCTTCGTCCCACCTTCTTGTTGGATACTGTTTGATGCCTTTCGTACACCTGCAGACGTTTTCTTCCGTTTACCACTGCTGATTCTGGCACGATGTTGGTGCGCATTGTCAGAAATGTCACATATTTAACTTGGAAAAACCCAGGGGATTGGAGTCCTGAACCAGGCTTCGTGGGACACAGGGATAGAACTCCTTAACTTCGGTTCTGTCTCGCGAAAATCTTACCATATGGGATCCCTGCTTGCAAGCCGCGCTTGGAATGGCGGTGTGGAGGAACAGACGAGTACAAGTTAATGTTATCCGTCTACACACCGTGATGGCGTATGAGGGAAGTGGATATATTACTCCACTCAGTATTGCCTTGGGCAATGGATGGAGTTGAATAGTTAGCCTCACGTTATGCTGCTTTATAGCCATGGAAAGGGCCCACTTGAACAGGAGGCTCGGTGGGTTCCAGAGTCGGTCCGGACATTTTGTAGAAGAGTTAACGTCTAGCCTTTGCCCAATAATTACACTCAATACGCTGCCTCTTTTCCCTTTTGTAGAGGACACGTACGAGAAACATGTGAGAATTCGTAACTCCTATAATTACAAAACCGAAATTTATAGTATCAATTAGTACAAGTTAGTACAACTAAGTACAACTTTACGTAGGATTTTTTTTTCTACATTCAAAGGTCCATGCATCGTGAAATGTATACCAATAATTGCCCAACGAAATGCACCTAAATACAGTTTATTTATATCTGTAAACCGCTCTACATGTTTCGGCTGGTATCTCCACCCATCATCAGGAGATCATGTCACTGTATCCACAGTATCTGGCATTAGTAAAATAGTAACTGCAACCTGTCGTGAACGTGACTGGACGGGAAATGGTTCCCGTCCAGTCACGTTCACAACAGTTTGCAGTTACTATTTTACTAATGCCAGATGCTGTGGATACAGTGACATGAGCTCCTGATGATGGGTGGAGATACCACCCGAAACATGTAGAGCGGTTTACAGGTATAAATAAACTGTATATAGTTGCATCTTGCTGGACAATTATTGGCATATATATATATATATATATATACGTAGCCTCTCTATCGAACTGTCGAGTGCGCGACATCTTTGAGAGTGGAGTGTTTATAAAACATTTGGTGTTGTATAAGTGCGAGCGGGTGGTATTGAGTTGGCGGTTTTGGATATACGTATTGATTCTGGCCTCACTCCAAGTCGGCATCCAAGAAACAGCAATCCCGCCACGGCTTTCACTGCTCCTGTTTTTCTCTTACTCCATCCGTAAGTCTCTTACACTTTCATAAAAGGATGTTTTCTGAATTCTTTAAACTACAAAACTGAAACCTTTGAATGTTTTCGCTTTAAGAAGAGGCATTTCAGTTTCAACTGACCTTGCGTATCATGGTCATTACTTCCACAGTTGCACTGTTCGTACTGAAGTTACAATGAGGCTGCGGAGGTAATCCCTGTGGAAGGGCAACAGACACATCTCCCTGCGGTTGATTTTGTTGCCCTCCAATTGACTAATTCTCTATGATCCTCTGCAGTCGCATAGACACTCTGTTCATTGAAATGTTTGTAATGCTAACCACATGACAATCTTTGCTGGCGACAAGCTGAGTGACGTTGACAAGAAGGAGCAGAAAGGAAACAGAACGTTCGGAAGGGTGGGAGGCCTCATACGTCGTCATTCGCGTCATCGATGGGACAACTTCTTGTGATTTCAGTATAGCAACCGGTACTGTTGTAACAGAAACGCTGATACCAAAATCCACAATTGGGGATTTCCGGAATCAGTTTCGTCTACCGTCCAGCGTCATAACATTATTCCCTAAGAGTATGCTGATACTATCCTCTGATCTCATCGGTCAGCCAAACGGAGCACTGACGACGCTACTTCCACACTTAAATTCTGTACAAATGTCTTGTCTGTTATGAGGCAGTTTTAGCCAGTTTTTATTCATTACAGCCTACCCCAGTCTCGACCATATCCTTGAAGTTTGCAGAGCGCAGCAAACTCCCAATTTAGTAACCCGCTACACGGACCACGCTGGTGTAGCGGCAACATGTTATATTTTTACTTGGGAAGTATCCGGTTCCAAACTCGACTCGAACATCGTTACCCTGGTTGAGGTTTTTCGTTACATTTCTCAGTCCCGCCAGGTAAATTCTAGCTAATATCTCGATTAGACCACTGCCTTTTCCTTTCGAATCCCTTCCAAATCATCATTCAGCTGTCATCTTACCATTTGGCCTGTTATAATCGTAGATACCGACAGTTTGTTTCTTGTTGAGAGTTGCTGGGTTTTCTCCGTGATTTGTTTCAGGTGTTCATGTTTCTGTGACATGACCCCTCGTCACTGAGGAAGCAGTTCCCGACGTTTCGATGGAAACCGCGTACCCAACGACGCAGCGTCACGTCACAGAAAAAGAGAATTCTGTGCTTCCTGCTCTTGAAACTGTTATTCTGTGGCCCCAGAAGCTTCTCAACAAAGAAGCTGTGAATCGCTTCGCATAGAGAAGCGTCTTGTTTTATGTTACGTCATGAATATAGACGTGATGTTAGCAGTTTTTATGACACGCGGCCATTCACTCTTTGATCCCAACTTCAAGCGATGCTCGATGTTTCTTTCTGGCGAGTGTATGGCTTATTTGAAAGTCCATCTTGGTTGGTCCGTTTGGTGTGCTCTTGTTCACCCCGACTGATCGTACAAAGGATTCAGTAACAGTGATTTGTTTGTTTGTTATAATTATTTATAATCATCTAATATTGTGTTAATACGGCATACACGATGGAGGATTCAGGCAATTTTGTGTCCTGACGCATCTGCATATATTTCTGGAAGGCCCTCTCCTAATTACTGCTGGGCGTGAGTTGTTTAAGAATCGGCCATGAACAGGTTGGTTATTCGAATAACGTTATAGCTTTAGATGTATTACCTGTTTCGTTATATAATTACTCGGGTTTCCTGGATCAACCTCCCCCCCCCCCCAACTGTGCAGCTTTAATCCGGGAACGGCGAAGGGTACGCCACTGTTCTTACCGTCTTGTCTTCAGCATTCCTCAGTCTAGCGTTGAGGTTAAGAATGAGTTGAGTTCTACCTCCACTCCTACTATACGTCTCCATGGTATTGACAGGAACAACTTACCGACTTACTCTTCCATTGTGTATCGTTGTGCAGTAAGATATTGTGAATGAAGAAGTGTGAAGGAATGGAAACTTCCGTCTATGTTGGCGTTATTCAGTGACTCACGTCACATACTGGTCGCATAATGTTTGAGTAAGATCGGCCTGTAAACACTGCATATAACCACGATTGAGTCACATAACCAATCTGCCTTCAGTTATCCCGGAGCATATTATTATAAATATTTTTATAATTAAAATTCAAATTTATGTTTTGAAAGACCTGTGGTTGCTATACATTTCGCCAATTTTAGATTTAGTAATCTCTGGATTTTCGCCCTCGGAGTCGGTTTATATGCTGTGTTTTTATTCGCACTAAACATCCCCCCCCCCAGTAGAGATGCAGTGTGTTTACTGTATAACAGGAACTGAATTTTTAAACATTGTTCTACATTTCATGCTACAGAGAGCTACAGCATCACGTCGACACCAACCCTGATCAATTCAGTTCATATCCCTACAATCGAATTCTTTACCATGCAATTTTCTATCTTCCCTTATGCTGCTCGGTATTATCATCCCCCTCTTACCAAAGGCTTTTCTAACCAACTTCCATATATTAATAAACTTCACCCGTTCTGTATGCCCGCCCTATTATTTAACCACTGTAGCAGTACCGCATCAACAAAACGTTATGTAAATTAAGTCACCTTGATCATTTTTGACGTTCAGGTGACCGTGCATCGTGATAAATTCTTATTAAAAAAAACAACTAGATGCACTAATTTCTCAATTTATTTTTGGAATAAAACTCTACATGTTTCGGACAGTTCCTCTGTCCATCATCAGGAGTTTTCCACTGTACACACAGCAATGGTATATGTCATACAAGTTTGTTGACAGCTTGCGAGCAGGATCAGGACGGAACTCCTGATGATGGACAGAGGAACTGTCCGAAACATGTAGAGTTTTATTCCAAAAATAAATTGAGAAATTAGTGCATCTAGTTGGTTTTATTATAAGAATTTACCTTTCTCATGTTTGTGTACTCCACTTTTTTGGGTTACAAGTCTCAGGTGGTTTCGCACAACGGTTACTGTCATACTACGCGAATGAGGGCGGAAGGCGAGGATATGCATCTTCTCGTATCTTGGAAGTCGATTGATAAAGGGAAATAAGGCGATATAATTACACAGAACACAAAACCTTGTTACTCTCTGTGCCGAAGGGCAGGGGACGTGGCGTTTTGAGACTAGGGGTCTACCTGTTTCAAATGGATTAAGATGGCTCAGAATACGGTTCTGTTGAAGATTCATGTGAACAGACTAACGAAACGTTGTGTTACACCAAAGGCTGGGAAGGTCTGTATCACCAGTGCAACTTCCAGCCACTCAATGTGGGTTTCATTTCATGCAGTTTGTTATTTGATCTGTCAGTACTGTTACAGCTGCATTACTATATTATGTCTCTATTACCGTCACAAAGGTACAGCATATCGTCGATCGCAGGGATGATTATGTAATGCGGAAGTTACAACTTTTAACTTTCGTTACCCTTGAGCTGGAGATACAACGATCTATCCTTTATTGTGCGCTTGTCTGATAATCACTGATGGACGGTTGAATCGAGATATCGATTTAATTAAGTATTTATTTATTTTGTTGTAAGTACTATCCAGTGCGCTGTGTTAGATGACGGCAGAGCACAGAGGCGCCAAACGAAATTTGGACAATGATATTTCAGTTTCCACTTTATGAACATCTCAACGTATGTTGGTGAGACTGAGTTACAAAAGATTATGTAGAACATCGTCACTATATTTGAAAACAAAGAAACCTGATTTGTGTTAGAATAATGAACGTGGAATTACCTCAGGTTTTACGGAATTGCGCCATGTGTACCTGATGTATCGTATATCTGACAATAATTTTGCTTTTATATATGCATTCGCAAACCTCGCTCTCATCGCTGTCTCTTTGGCAATGACGTGTCTGATAATTTACAAAATGTAATTTAGCTTATTTTTATTTGACTCTATTGAGGTTTTGCACAGTCACCTGTGCCAGTATTACACGGTGCCGCAACGCGTTACGTCCAGTGGTGTGTCACAGTTCGTGTGCTTGTACCAACGCATAAAATGCACATAAATAATTCCTTGTAGCCGAACATTAGTAGTCCGCCGAACCACCCGTTGTGTGAAGAGGCTCCTGTCCGTCATCCCTGTCGCTTATACCCAGGTCCCTCCAGACGTGACAAATTCTAAGCTGTACGAGGACGCGATATTTGGAATTTTCTATTTGGGATTGTGTTTACAAAATTTATGGTTTATTCCGTTGAAGAAATTAGGGACTTTAGATTATGTTGCGGGCGTTTTTCTCCCACGGATATTTAAACTTATTTTGTGATAAATAAAATTGGTCAGACAACGAAAGTAAAAACCTTTTCGTTGTCCGACCAGTCATTAGAGGGAAGGTAGTGGGGATGTCGCCCTGGCGATTGAGGGTTAGAGGTGCAGAGAGGAGGGTTTTGGGAGAAGGAGTTTAGTGTTTAGAGGAGACAGAAGTAAGCAGTTCCAAGACTGAGGTGTATGTTTGTTAAAAGAACAATTTGGTATCAATAAATCAGCTAGAATTATTAAAACAATGCGATGTCATTAAATCAAGCTTATGCTACCGACGAGTTAGCCGGCTATAACATTTCATTTCAATTGGATTTTCTTCTATATTTAACGGATTGGTCTGTTAAGGAGGACAGCGGTTCATTGCCGTCAACTGAACGAGGTCACACTCGACATCAGCAGTTCCCAAAATTCACGGCACCCCCAGTGACACAGCAGTTTTTTACGGCGCCCCTGGGCCAAGAGAGATAACTAATACTTCCGTTTATTAAGCATTTAGGTCGGCATAACTTAATTACTTTTGTTCTAACAACTTAGTAGCCGTTTGAATGAATAATACACATAAACCGAAAGAAAGTTTGAAATATTCGCGGCGGTCAGTTTGGGAATCGCCGCTCTATATGGAACTTTCCTATGGTCTGTATATTTCGCGCCTTTACTCTGCTGGGTTAATGTATTTTCCTGTGTCACCATTTTCGTTACCTACTCCATTTTTTATAAGAAATAACGTCTCAGCTCTTTCGCCAGGAATCAAGACTTCAGTATTTGAGAATTCTGACCTAGCCAATAGTCTACAGGTAGGCCTCCTTAGCACATTCAAGACTTACGTCTGGTTCTTGTCGGTGAAGTTTTAAGTGCGGCACTTTAGGCACGAATGACGTCTCACTAGTGAGAAGTTATGCATATGAAGGAAAAGACACGTGTTTGAGTTAGCCCCAGTATATTCATATATATGCACGTACATGCCTATATACTGTGCTAAAAGTTTGAAGGTCGCGGGTTCTATTCCCGAAGGTTGTGTTGGAATTTTTTACTGACAATTCCTTCCGGCCGCACTATGGCCCTGGGGTCGAATCAGCCTGCAACAGAAATGAGTAAAAAAAATCAGGTAAAGCAATCCCATTACAGGCCTGAACAGGTCCAGAAGGTTCCAGGAGGCTGAGGCTCCCAGATTTCAAGACAGTCGGCACATGAAGGAGGTAAGGTTGTCAGCCCTACGCACCGGCCGCTTTTACTCCCCAGGAAATATTCCTGGTACTCATTTCTGTTAGACGCTGAGTCAACCTAAGGGCCATAGTCCGACCGGAAGGATTATGTCAATGAAAAATTCCAGTGACATCATCGGGAATCGAAACCGCAACCTTCCGACTAGTAGCGCAGAGCCTCAACCAACTGCGCCACCGCGTTCCTCCAACAGAAATAAGTACCAGGAATGTTTCCTGGGAGTTAAAGGCGGTCGGTGGGCAGGGCTGACAAGCCTGAAACTCCCGTAACCTCTACTTCTGTAATAGGACTTACAGGGATTAATTTACCTTACATGATTTCATACATATATATAGCCTATTTATGCACAGTACATATATATATACACACACACACACACATACGTACTTCCAGCAGGCCGTTATGCAGTGTGTCATGCAATATCGAAAGACCTCGCCGTGTCACCGTATGCAAAATTTTGAGAAACACACGATATCCGTAACATTTAGATTACCCAGCAACAAATAAAGACAGAATGGCATTACTGTTTATTCGTTTCCTTTCTTTCGGCACTGAACACGCTATTCCAATAGAGCAAGGTATCAGAACACTGCTGTTGTGTTCGTTGGAAATCACAAAACTACGTAACTCCCCCCCCCCCCCCCCCCCCCACGGGGTTGTTTTTTTCACGATCGAAGCTTTTACACAAAATCCCCCTTTTACAAAACAACAAAACCGGTAGGGGGGGGTCCGCCGGAAAACCATCATCGCAAAAAAAAAAAA
>Ga0123352_10015840_pt1 | contig 12003 bp, 7 predicted proteins | sample TergutLab28metaG_FD_89700 | JGI IMG/M metagenome (GOLD analysis project Ga0123352, IMG submission 89700) | Labiotermes labralis P1 segment gut microbial communities from Petit-Saut dam, French Guiana - Lab288 P1 | ecosystem: Host-associated > Arthropoda: Insects > Digestive system > Gut ...
CCTACACAACACAACAAGTACTCGCTAGCTCCTGAAGATGGACGTATTAACGTCTGAAACATGTTGAGCAATATATAATAAAGCAAGTGTCATCTAGTTGGTCAACCTTTATTCAAATATGAAATTATTTTTTGTGTTCAGGTCGGAAACACGTTGTACAAGAAATTCGTTTATTTGAGGCACGCGGTCATCTTGTCTGTTCGTGTTCAGGATGAAATGTCCGAAGAACTGGCTGAAGAAGCCTTTGTAAGCCACCAAGGAACTGGATCTGAAAACTCAGGTTAACCGCCAATACATGTTGGTGACTCGTCCTTTGAATCTGTTGATGAATGGCCAGGTATACTGTACGCTAGCATCACTGGACACTGAGTAACTATCATTGTGGAAGGTGTCAGAGTGGGTAATACAAACCCAGATTCCCTCACCGACGTTATTCACACTGACAAATCTCTTTCTCTTATATTCTGGAACAGAAGAAGCTCTGACTTATTGTCTTGAGTCTCAGTTCAACGGACTAAAAGTCCGTCGGGAAAGGTAAGATGATCAAGAAGGCGATGTGAGCATACGCGTTTGCTCCAGCAAGTGAACCGCAGTTAAGCAAGAGGCCATCGCATGTCTCGAAGTCGACATGGCCCCAAGCTCAAACGGCGTATCAAATATTTTGCGCAACGTGGGCAGCGCGTTTACCTTCAGCTTAGTTCTACACGGACACACAATAATTACACAGTCTTAACCACTGTTTAATTTTTACTGGTAACATTACGTTCCCTTTCATGCTTAAGTCTCCAAAATGGCCACTTCAAAATTTCCAACCAAATGTAGCTTCCATTTTTGACACTATTTATCGTGTATTTCAGTAGCATACATAAAGAAAATAAACCAATCATATATACTGTATTACGTCATTTTTCACTTACGATCCGACATACTTCGGTTTTATTCAGCCAACCTCGGCGAACAATTCAGTGTGTCGCTAAGAGTGCTACAGCAACATTAAGACGGTCCATAGGCTGCAGAAACAGACAACACAATGCCTGTTCACATTGCACTAGGCAGGCGTTTTAATTCATCTTTATCCCGATAATGAGTAGAATCCAACTTATCACGCATTTACTAACGTGCCAATGGACTGTCCCTACTTTTTGACATGTATGCATTACCAAGATTAAATACGATCCCCTAAATTATCACCGAGTTGTATGAATTAGACAACTGATTAATAACACAATGCGACTGTATGTCTAAATACATTATATAATGTTATTATTGTGTATTTTTATTTTAATGATTACAAAGTAGTGATCTTGTTATTTGCGTGATATATTGAATTGATCCTTCTTGGCAGTCGAATAGAACAAATATGCCGGATCGTGAATGAAAAATGAAATAACACAGTGACTATTGTTGTTTATTTTCTTATTCTTGCTTCCATATGTCATCCCTCACATACGTGCTACAAGTCACTCCAACTTCATCACCTTGATTTTATCGCCTTGATATTATTGATCAATAGTGTATATTATGAAGGATTAAACTTTCCTTAAATCGCAATCGTCTTTAACTTCTGTTAGCATTGTCAAAATACTTTCCTCAGAACTGTGTTCTAACACACACTCAGTAAATGTAAAAATAATGAATTCGTGGCTCTATAAGTGTCCTGTTGCAACTGAGACTGTAACAGGACATGCAGAAGCCTGAACCAACCTTTCGCTTGCCTATGATTAGCCGTTATTGACTGGACAACATTACTCGATGACTGCCATAGTAAGCGTAGGGCAAGTCAAAGTTACCTTACAGCTCTGTAAGACGGTCGGTCACCGTACGATATGCGTGGCAGACACGCTACAGCAGGACCCACAGAAGCAACCTAGCAACTTGAGGAGGATTCCTTTAAACATTTACGAGAATAGTTACACAGGACTTCGACAGACCTGACAACTTTCGGTTTTTCACTGCTCTTTTCGACTTCAGGGGTGCTGGTTAATTCCGATTGATTTGCTAGAGCAAATTCATGTGGGCTACATGCGTTGCCTTGTTACTCTTACACTGCCAATTCCGACGAGTCTTTTACAGGCCGTAAATGTGGCTCAGGAATTTCGGCTAGATTTCTGCTTCCTCCGAGACCTAGTAAAGAAGATGGGCCTCAAAAGGCCCTCTTTGCCGTCTTCCATAACGACCGGATTGTAGCCTAGCATTCCAATGGTAGCTCCCACACCCACACTCCTTCTGTCGTTGGGTTACCGGTCCTAATTACCGGCATAAGGGTGGTGTCTTTCGTGGCTTGGCACTGCATTGAGATGGTCGTTTAGGCACACTGTTTCCTGAATATTAGTGGGTGCTGAAACGGCGCTTCGCCACGTGATCGACACTTGGAAAGGATTGCATCACCCAGACTCATCCCGTCACAGATAATCACCGCACAGTTGTTGCATGAAGTTGCAAAGTTCATCAATAACTCTCACAATTGGTGGTGAAAGTTTGTTCGATATCAGAGTTAAGTGTGGGCGCGTTTGTTATATATTTCATGTCTTAGTAGGCCATTCAGCTTTGTAGTCAACAATCAGTGTGTTTTTATTTGTTTGGTGAATTTCATATTCGTGTTGATATTATTTAGACGTTGTCTACTCTGATAATTCTTCTCATCTGTATGACCTAGTGGGAAATACTTATTATCCACATTCTCTTTAGCAGCATGTTGATTTTGAGGAATGGTGCTCGGTGTCTGTTTTTCAAAATCTTCTACTGAAATAACTGACCACAAGTTGTGCGGAAGGCGACGCCATAGTTACGCCGTCCTTTTGGCTGTGGAACTTCCCACTGAAAGCAAGTCTCCGTAATTTGGGTTGTCAACACAACTTTATGCGGCCGATATGCTAACAGGATTTTAGTGTATTCATTCGCCGTAAATGCTTCAAATATTATGAACTAAAAATATTATTTAACGTTGGATTATTTTGTGCTGTTGGCTGGTAAAGATCCACAAAATAGCCAGCTTGTTATTTCTACGTGCTGAGCAGAAAAATTGAAACAAATCACGCAGGTGAAGGAAGTAATAATGTGAGGGAAAAGTAAATCATGAGAAGATGCACGAATTGAATTTTCACCAATTAATATTTCCTTACAAAATCAGGAATACATCATTGGTGATATACAGGTTTTGTTACTCAACTAGACGTGAAGAACATTTTACTACTTCTAGACGTTCGGATACAAATCTTTACACGTAATCCGACATTATATAAACCCTGTATAATAATTACGAAAGTTTCGTATCCATTAATATCCCACATTTATATGAAAATTGAGTTGCTTTACGTGTATAACGTTTCATTTAACAAAGATGACGGTATGTTGTAACACCTTACGCTTTTCTTGTGAAATGATATTTCCTGAAGATGACTAATCTCACTATCCAAAACATGTCGGAGTTACAAGCTTGTATTTGTTAACTACTGCAATTAGTTGGTAGCAAATAATGCATTGGTAGTATCGGCCGCCCGAAGTCACGTTTTCGCCTATGTCGGAAAGCGGCCATCTGTGGATAGCGGTCTCTTTCCCTTTCAAATGATGCTTTTATGTTGTAGGTAGTTTTTGTCTCTTTAAAACTATAGCCTGTTTGTGACACACGCGCCCTGTACAACCCCCGGAAGAGATGACGAGCCGAAACCCTGACGGAAATGCGACAGCTACGCGTCCGACCGTGTAACTGTAGGGAAAAAGGACAAGCACGCGACGGTTGCAGAGTCGGTGGACGGAAGTGGTACACATTCGCAGAACTCTTCCACTGTCGGTTTGATGTCTCTGCTCCCTGCAGACGCTGTAAAGTCCCCTAAGGTTATCTTATCTGAATCACGACACGAACAAACTACGACAGACGGAGGCACACAGGTTGCCAGGAAACCCTTACTACGGCGGAAGAGGGTAAAGGAAACGGATGATGACTCGACGGGGCAGACTTGGGCGTCCCCGCTCCTCCGAGGTTGAGCATCAAATCACCGGATCACAAAAAAACCGAAGGCCGACGGTAACCGACAGCGACTGCGAAGCCGGAGTCGTCGTAAAGTCACAACACATAATTAACTCTGCTGAGTGCTGAAGTTCCACTTTTTCAATGGCCAGACTGCATAACGTAGGGATGCTGCACATACGACGAATTTAAGCTCCAGACGCTACACAATTTGCTCTACAAATCCGAGAGTGAAGAAAATTTTTTGCTGGAGGTAGTTATCGAGGACCTGTTACTTACCTTCGGTTACACATTTCATACTGAAGACAAGGACCGAGAAAAGTAGAACAATCTTTGTCACGCCAGAACTCGTAAGTCTTACCAGTTGGAAAAGAGGAGGACGCTGGTGGCGGATAAAATACAGTACTTCGGATATACAACAATACCGACACAATGGATTTACTTCACAAGGCTGCGATACTAATTATCATTGCATTTTCTTCAAAACAAGATGACACCTGTTGACAGACTTCCCTGATAAACACACCATTAACATCCTGCTTTTGCAGGAGGTAAAAACGGAGGATGTGCATAACATTTTCGGCTACACGGCGCATTTAAAAATTCGCGACACAGGTCGAGGGACGGCTATTTCGGCCAAAGAGGGTATTGATTTGACAAGAGTAACACGCTTGCCGTCGGAAGGTCGAATTGCGGCAGTCTATGCAACTGTCGACACTGGCAACCTACACGGATCTCTTCCGCCCGACTTGATCGTGAGGATTTCACTTGTGTTTTGTCCCGGGAGGATTGCATGGGGATCGGAATTTTAGTGGAGCTTTGGACGTGTGGTACATCTCCTTAGCTTTATGGATGTCTGGACAAACACCGCCGAACGGAAGACGTTCACACATTATTGCAAAAAAAGTGCGGCTCGCTTCCATAGGACATGTATGTCAGCCAACTCTATCTAAAAAATGTAGGGATAATGGCCGCATTTACGGACCATTTGGCCGCGTGGGTCAGGATAAACCTAGGATATACGAGAGGACACGTCGTGAACAAATCCTACGAAACTTTAACGGCCAACTGTTGGGAGATGAACAACGAGGCCTCCGCTTCCGTAGTAAATGGATGCGCTAGGAAGAAATGCAAAGGTAGTATGTGGACCGTCTCTTGTTGTGGGACAAATGCGTCAAGAGGAACATCCGGTATTTCTTTAAGTGGGAGGGCTTGGAATGCAGTCGGTTTGCCTCGTTGCGCGAGGAATTTTATCTTGTCTGTGTTTATGACATATTACGAAACCCAGGGCCGCACAAGGACACACTGGCGTAACTCATTTTCTTTAAAACTAAGATAATACGCACACACAGCATAAAGGCACAGTCATTCGCAATGGGCATGAGGTAAGAGGTATTATATCTAGAGCAGAGGACGATGTAGTTTTACTTTCCCCAGAGGCAGGCCACGCGGACAACCCGGCTGATAACCGGCAAGTTGGACATCTCTGACACCCTGCAAGAGAGCAGCAGAGACATTTCGCACATACGACAGAGTTTTTGAGCCAGCCTTAAGAACTGATGATATTGAACTGTGAATGTCTTCGGCGAGTGGAGCAAGAATCGTTAACAGTAGTGCCCGCGGATGTGAGAGAGGGCTTAGCGGCGCCAATCATGGACGGGAAATTTATTTGGCGGAAGGTCAAAGGGCTCCAAATAAATCCCCGGGATGGGATGGAATTACCTTGGAATATTACAAAACGTATTGGGACGTCAACAAGGATGTCATGTTGATATTTTACAATCAGATGTTCCAAGAGACCAAGACAACCGCAGCGTAAATAACAGGTATATTAGTGTGCCTTCCAAAGCAAAAACCACTGATGGAACCGGAGAGTTACAGACCTATCACTCTCCTAACGCCGACTACGAGCTTCCGGTGCGTATTGTGGCGAATCGTGTGCGACAAACTCTTACGATAGAGATGCGCCCCGGTCAATATTGCGGGGTGTCAAGCAGAATCATGTTCGACGCTATAGCAGTTATCCGTGACTCCTAACATAAGCACAATTTAAGAACAACCCCCTCTCCATCCTATCTTCAGACTTTGAAACCGTTTTTGATAAGATCTCGCATCAGTATCTATTCCGTTTACTGCAGACCTGTGGTTACCCCCACGACCTGCTTCGGTAACAAAAGCCATATATGATACAGCCTTCTCCTTGGTACAGGTAAATGGTTTTCGTTCCCGGCTCAAGTACACAAGGTTGTCCAGTAAGTTTGCTTCTGTTCACTCTGGCCTTGAAGTCCTTGCTCTTCCTGTAACATCGACGCCTAGCAAGCACAAGGTGTGGCAACGGGAACCACAGCGTCTCTGTGGTGGCATAGACGGACGAGCTTACTTTGCTCCTCACAGATTAACATGACATAAATGAGGTGCTGGAACTTATCAGAACCTATGAATAGGCAACGGGAGCTCGACTTAACTTACGCGTATCCAAATCTCTGTTTGCCGGATCGCGGTACACCTCGAAATCACGATCCTTCACATCCGCTTCGCACAGACGGTCAATCAATCCTGTACCCTGTAGTGGATCGTAACAACAAACAGGGTGAAAGAAGGGGCGAGGAATGCCTACCGTAGGGACTTGTACATGAAAAAAGGATACATTATACCCATACCCATATGTACTTGCTCGGATCTGGTATGTGGCACAGATTTTCTCCTTACCGCAAGAGCACCTCCGACAACTTGTAACCGTAATCACACCGTTTATTTGGCACTGAGAGATCTTCAAGGTATGATCCCACCGACGAGAGCAGGAGAGTGAGGGATGATCCTCGTAGACGCTGGGGTCAAATACATCAGTTTGTTCCAGCTGAAGTGCAGTTCTTAATGCAATTTTCCCAGTTCTTTGACAGTTAAATAGTTATGAGTTGGGGCGATTCACCTGTCATGGCAAATCCCCCTGAGCAAGAGTGCAGCGGGAACTTTGGAATAGCTGAGGATCTACTATCAATATTGGGCGTAATTACGCCCCAACAAATGAGAGTATCGTAGAAAATCCATAAAAGGCGTGTGTTTGGCACGTTGAGGGTCCTCGCGGGCAAGAAGCCTGTGGCTCGGAGTGTGATAATCACGAACGTGTTTCCGTCTATCATCTGGCGCTTTGTGTGAAAGACGTTATCCCGGCACACGTTACTGATACGGTACGCTCTGTGTGGTATGTGGTGATCCACGACCTCGTGCCCACGAATGTTAGGCTGCATAACATTAATCTCATGCCAACTGATATCTATGGAGATGCACAACCCGGCGGAGTGTGGAGCCAACGTGGGCATTTGGACAACGTAGACCATCTCTCGGTGGTGGCTCCTTTGTCCCGCCTTCGTAATTTTGCCCTGCCCAAAACACCAAGCAACTCAACTGTTCTTAGCGCACATGATATTTTATGCAGTAAAAAACTTTAGTACACTATCAGTACTTGACTATGTGGACTTCACGATCCGCATGCGACGGAGAATTTAAAAGTGCAGTATAAGATTGAAGACCCCTGGGAACCTTTTTAAGTTATGGCTGACTAAACGGTGAGGTCTTGGTGTGGCCAAGCTTTATGACATTGGTTCCCCTTAAATCAGGGAATGGGAAAAGAAAATTGCATACTTTGTTCTGTGAAAAACCTGTTTAGCATGATGGAAACGTGAGCTATTCCAAATTGAATAAATGTAGGGTTAGTGTTTACTGCAGATGCCTGCCTTCTGAATGATTGCCGATTGTTGTTTTGAAAGAGAAGTGTGTATAGTTGGAAAATGTAATAAAGGCCTAGAATTGCAAAAGGAAATACCGGCAGGGGCAAGAGATTTTTCTTTTCTCGAAAAGGTCCAGACAGATTCTGGGGCCCACCCAGAATCTTCAATGGGTACCGCGCCTTTTGCCTGGAGGTAAAGCGGTCGGGGCGTGAAACTGAGCAATCCAATTTAGTGTCAAGGTTAAGAATGAGTACAGCTATACCTTTGCGCCCTGTATGTCTTCACGGAGCGGCACAGGTACAACTTTACATTTTACCTTCTACAACAATGAAAACTGGCGCGCGAATTTAACATTTGTCTACTGCGAGCGAAGAATTACGCGTAGACTTTGTGGAAATTTAGGCTTTACATTTAAAATACCCCCTGCAATGCGTGTCTCTTTTGCCATAATCAGTTTTACGCTGCTGCAAGGGAGCATTCAGCGTCAGCATCAGGACGCAATAACAAAATGAACTCCACAAAATCCTTATGCAATGCTTAACTTTTCCTGTTGTTCACTGGCGCACCCGACCTTTCCAGACGTGACAACTGTTATAAGTAGTGCATTAACAATATCCAATCCAATTATTCCAGTGCACCTCATAAGATAAATATTCCCAATATCCGTTGACGAACAAGAAACTCTTCTATTCGTTATACGTAACTTCCTTCGACAAAACATTAAGAGCAACAGCATGAGATGCAAAACTAGAGGATTAATCGACTGCACTACCTTGTAGCAATGTGACCGAAAAGATAAATGTAGATGCAGTAATAGTCATAATTATGAAATACTTCACTTTGCCCCTTTATGTGATGCAGCTCCGTGCCAACCCACGTATTATTGCGGTTGAAATGGCGGCCATTCTTTCCTCTTTATATGACTCCCTAGCATGGCTCTTGACATAACGGCAGCATTTTGCCCACAATTTAGATACGACAAAAATCTTCAACACTGGCAGTGCCACTCAGAATTTGTTAATTTGCATGTTAATAATTCAGATTAAGTGAACGGAATAACCAAACACAGTGTCCGTCCTGCCTGAGGCGCGTACTGAATTTCACCTTCGATGTTTGGGATAGTGGGCTTCAATCCTGCTGCGAGTTTGTATGCATGTCTGCTTCTGTTCTGTGTCTGTGTGTTCAGTTTTAGGTAAAGGCTTGCGGCGGACCGATCCCCATACAAACGATCTTAAAAATGTGTACAAAGAGGAGATCCAGCACACCGAAATAATAACACTGAGAGACGACTAAGCAGTTAAGGAAAGTCTGCACAAGTAGACGGAGAACACACAAAAGGTCAAGAGAAGAACCTGTCCGTCCGTCCGTCCTTCCATTTCCGTTGCTCATATAAGTGGTGCCATTACAGAATTAAGCGTAGGATATGGTTTCATATTAAACATTCTCATAAATTTGAAACATTGTCTCATATTTGAGCAAAATTTTAGCTGATCAGTTGTGTCGATTTATTTAAGGCCTAAAGTAACACATACTGAAATCTAAGTGAACTCACGCCAAAATATCACTTAGTCATTTATTCTTTCATTCTATAACTCTCCCTTTCACTATTTTCCTTTCCATTCTATTCCTCTTAGTTTATCTTTTCATTTCTTTGCACCTATTTTCCCTTCTTAAGAAAAGAAAACACTTAAGACGTGACAATGCTCTCTGGGTCTGTGTTTTCCCCCGTCAAATCTTGAAATATTTTACTGAATTTGACACATCTTGCTATGGATGTCGTGACATTTTGAGTTGCCTCAGCGCCCTACTATTTAATTTCACGCAATAATGAATTAATAAAAGCAAGCCAGGCTCAATGTTGAAGATGGGCGTTTCGTTAGTGGCACTCGGGCTAATTGATAGTCCAAAAGTAATTACGTTAACAGATATTCGAAAAATAGACACTGTTTATTGTGTACTGACTCAATGTAAACTGAAAATGTGTTAGACGAGTGAAATTTTTCTTTAGCTTTTAGTTTGATAGAAATGAAAACAGAAAACTTTAATTGACATAAATTAAGAGGTTTATTCCTAAATTCCCACAAACTTGAGTTCCCACAACTTCGTGTATATAGCAGTTTGGCAAACGCTAGTAGATCATACTTTCAGCCTGAGGCACATAGAGACACGCCTACTTATTTTGTACTAAATAGACTACGGTTAGTACGTTAGATGATGAGGACCTTTGAGGATATAGCCAAAATAATGAAGGTATCCGGAACGTGAGCCCAAGCAGTAAATTGCTCACAGAAACATAATAAGTAACGCGATATTGTAACAGATCTGTAAGACCAAGGGTTGGGAAAGGGCTTTAGGAGTTCGGCAAGGAATGACAGTGCCCTCGTTACTTTAAAGAATCTGCTATCAAAATATGGCGGCAACATGTGCAGTCATGTGACTTTTCATATTATGCATTGGCCAGGATTGCTGAAACATTCTTGGCATTGGTAGTAAAAGTGTGAACATATTAAGAGACTTTGTTCGCAGTATGTCAACTGTATCTCATAGTGGACGAAGTAATTAAGTAGTGGACAATACACGGAATATGCAATAAGAACTCTTCCGCCAGCGTTTATTGAAGAGCTGTTTGTCTACTCACATTTTGTTCCAAGAAGGAGATTCTACTGGAACTTGCTCATGAAGTACGAGAGCAAAACAAACAATTTATTTTATTTTGTTATTAAAAGTCCATCGTATTAAAAATGTAAATATCTTGAACCTACGTTAACATCTGTCTTAAAACTTTTAAATTTCCGTGGATATCAAGAGAGAAAAACACAAAGGAATGCCCAGAATTTTTGCGTTTAGAATTGTCTAATCTCAAATTTAAATTCGTTGATATATTTTAAAGGAAACAAACCAAATTTAATCAACATTCATTTAAGCTGCAAAGATAGAGAGACTTTGGTTGTCAGTTGCGTTCTAATTAATTACGAAGAAATACTGTAACGTTTGACTGCAGTAGCGCAGATGGATTATCGCTGCAACCCCTTGTTTTCGGACGCGTGACGGCAGCACCACTTACAGGCGGCGCCGTTTGTCTACACACGAACTCTGGATAAAGGCGGATTACGACGTTCTGTACTGTCTTTAGCTGATACTGTATGGTTCTCTAAAACCATTGCTTCAACATTCCGACTTAAAAAAAAAAAAGTGACACTGAAACACGAAAGCATTTGCTTTACCTGTCTGTCCACCTACAACAGACACCAGTTCACAGTTTCTTACATACAGCATTGTGATCATCACAATTAGCATTACGTGCATTTTGCATGCTGCATACGTCAAATAAAACTACATTTAAACTTTTACTTAGGGCCAACCTTATAAATAATGCATTCATTATTTATAGGGTTGGGCCTAAGTGGAAATTTAAATGTAGTTTCATTTTACGTATGCAATATTCACAATAAAAATAATACGAAACCTAGTTATCACATCATGAAGAGTGTTTCAGAGTGAATCTTCCATACTTTGGATGAGCCTTCCTTGTTTTAAATTACATCGATATAACCAAAAGCCTATATTCGAGTTTGAACGGTTACGGAGATAGAGGCGAGAAAATTTTTAAAGATTGGAAGCTGTTATCCGTTTATTAATTATGAAATACATAATGAAATTAGGAGGAATTTGTAGTTTTGTTATTGTTAGCACTTCTACTTAACATCTGAATGACATAAAAACATTGATTACTTAAAAAAACTCGACATGTTTCATAAAAACCTTCGTCAGGATTCCAAGCACTGTACATGGCGCGTGCCTCCGCATGGCTTGGCTTGGCTGTACGCTCAAGGACATGCGCAGTGTAGGAACAAGGCGTCACGCTAACTTTTTGTTTAAACCCTGTATTTATACTCTCGGTCCGTAGCAGACCTTTAGTGCATGTGTGGAGAAATTAGTACAACAGTCAGGTACAGAGTCATGGTGAGGGGTATTCCAGTGAATACCCTCAGTTAACAGGAACTTTTAAGTTAAGAATCTGTTAGGCAGATCAAACGGTGAGTAACGGCGTAGTCTGCCTGGGCCGTGCTTCTCGAGGAGGGAGGTCGTGGGTTTATTTGGGTGCACCTCTAATTTGGCTTTATAGTTGGTAATAAGCCGTGTGATTTCGTCCCTGATAGTTGGTATTTGAAGATAAGTGTGTAACATATGGTTGGGTATGTACCACGGTGCGTCGGTCGCCATCCTGAGAATTTTGTTCTGTAGTCTTTGTAATATTTCGATGTTTGATTGGGATGCTGTTCCCCATAATGGTACACCGTAAGTCCA
>Ga0123352_10015841_pt1 | contig 12003 bp, 11 predicted proteins | sample TergutLab28metaG_FD_89700 | JGI IMG/M metagenome (GOLD analysis project Ga0123352, IMG submission 89700) | Labiotermes labralis P1 segment gut microbial communities from Petit-Saut dam, French Guiana - Lab288 P1 | ecosystem: Host-associated > Arthropoda: Insects > Digestive system > Gut ...
CTTCTTCAATTACTTTTAGCACCACTTCAAGTTTTTGCTCGTAACTGTATTTCGACATAAAAACTGCACCTCCAAAAATTAGATTTTTTTGTCTAACTTTTGGGGTGCAGTTCATTTTGCGCGGTTTTTATTTACATGTGAGTAATATGGTTTTGTCCTTTATAATATGGACAATCTACATTATGGGATGTAGAGATTCCTTGAATGGCAGAAGGTAATTCTCGTAATGTGCACTTACCGTCATGCTGATAATGGCAGCTATGTGTACAGTTTATATCCATAGAAATTCTCTCCTTATGATTTTACAAGGTGCTCTAAGCTTTCAAAACGGTAACCTAATTTTCTATATTTTGTTAATAGTTCGTCTAAAATAAGTGCATTCGTTTTTGATGTGTTATGCAGTAGTATAACTGCACCAGGATGGACACGTGGTATTAGCTTATCAAAGGCCTGTTTTTTCGTTGGTTGATTTTTTTCTTCCCAATCTTTATATGCTAAACTCCAAAAAATTGTCTTGTAACCCAACTCTTGTGCATGTTTTAAATTACTTTCGCTGTAGATACCTTTTGGCGGGCGGTAAAATCGTGGTATTTCTGCGCCGCCGGTTACTTGTCGGTAATGATCTTCTACTTGTGCAAGTTCTTTGGCAAATGAGTCTTTATTACTTATTTTGCTCATGTCCGGGTGTGTCATTGTATGATTTGCAACGATGTGACCTTCTGCTACCATTCGGTTAATTAATTCGGGGTAATCTCTAATGTAGTTTCCAACTAAGAAAAATGCTGCTGGTACTTCATGTTTTTTTAGCGTGTCCAAAATGTCATCAGTTAAGTCTATTTCGTAACCAGCGTCAAATGTCAAGTACAGTACCTTTTCATCTTTTGTACCAATATAATAAGAATCAAACTGCTTTAAATGCTCCGCAGTTACAGGCCCTGTAGCCTGTTCGCCATCCCCCGGAAAGTGCAAGCCCCAGTTTTGTCCAGCAAAAACTACGGTGCTGCATAATAATGTTGCGATAATACAAATACCAAAATATTTTTTCAAATTGATCACCTCAAAAGTATTTTGGCAAGTATGTGAAATTTTATTCATAATAAAAAAAGCCCACATACTTGTAAAAGTAACAAGAATATGGGTTTATAAGTATTTTTTATGCGTGTGCGGCTTCTTTAATTTCAATTTCTGGCTGTTCGATAGCGATTACTTTGTTGCGCCCCTGATTTTTAGCTTTGTAAAGGGCAGAATCTGTGTCAGAAATAAATTTTTTTAAAGTATAACCTGGATCAGATTCTGCTATGATTGAATGTACACCAATGCTAATGGTTATGCTTGTCATAATATTGTCTTCTATTTCAAACACAGCAGCTTCAACACCAGAGCGCACATTTTCTGCAATAATTTTGGCACTTGGCAAATCGGTTTCTGGTAAGATTATTGCAAACTCTTCCCCACCCCAGCGTGCAATTTGGTCTGTTGCGCTTAAAACATTCGCTTTTATTGCATCGGCTACACCTCTTAGCACAGCATCCCCAGATAAATGTCCATAGGTATCGTTGTATTTTTTAAAGTGGTCGATATCTATAATCATAAAACCAAGCGGTGTGTGCTTCCTTGCAGATTTCTGCCATTCTTTATTAAGTATGTTATTAAAATGTCTGCGATTACCAAGGCCGGTTAGTGTATCTTCTACACTAAGGTTATATACTGTGCGCATTTGACTAATAATTTTTAATTGGTTACTCACACGCAGTTTTACAACAGCAGCACTAAATGGCTTTGTTATATAATCTATCGCACCCAGTATAAAACCAGCTTCTTCGTCTTGAACATCTCTACGACCTGTTAGGAATATGACAGGAATATGGCGTGTCTCTTCGTCAGCTTTAAGTATTCTAATCACTTCGAAACCTGTCATTTTTGGCATAACAACATCAAGCAAAATTAAGTCGGGCTTAAGGGTTTTGGCAGCCCTAATGCCACTTTCACTGTCGCTTTCAAAGTAAACTTGATAATCTGAACCTAGTATCCTGGTTAATGCAATGATATTTAGCTTATCATCATCAATGACCAAAACACTCTCTTTTTTTGCTATGCTCATATTCCTACACCCCCTTTAAATCTTGAAATGTACATATTTTATTTGCATCTATCGTTCTTGCACTGGCTAATGCCGTATTTACATCACTAATGAAATGATCGATAGCGTAATTATTACTTAGTGATGGCACACAGGAGTGTAGACCGACACTTACTGTAATTTCTGAAAGTGTGTTATCATTTTGAATAATTTCGATAATAGTTTCGACTATTTTTTTAGCTTCATTTTCTTCAGTTTTTCCTAAAACGATTGCAAATTCATCACCGTTCCATCGAACGGCTTGTGTGCTTTTATTATATGTTGCTTGGACAATAATATTAGATAAATTTTTTAAAGTTTCGTCGCCTTTTTGGTAGCCATATTTTTCATTGTATTTTTTTAAATTGTCGACGTTTAATAACGCGAAACTTAAGGAAGATTGTGATTTAGTTGCATTTTCCCATTCTACAGCTAAATTATCCATTGTAGATAACTCATGGTTTTCTTGTAATTGTCCATAAATTTGCAACTGATTACGTATTCTTAGTTTTACAATGTAGGCACTAAAGGGCTTGTTAATATAATCTACCGCACCTAAAATAAGCCCTTGTTCTTCATCTCTGGTGTTATTAAGACCGGTAACAAATATGACAGGTATATCTTTTGTGGCATCCTCTTTTTTAAGAGCGGCAAGGACTTCAAATCCATTCATATCTGGCATAACAACATCAAGAAGTATTATATGAGGCTGTACTTCTTTTGCTGTCTTAATCCCTCTGGCACCACTTTGCTCTACATAGACATTAAATTCATCAATTAATAGATGGGTTAGAGCAGTTATGTTTAATGTGTCATCATCTATAATAAGTATCGTGTGTTTGAAATTGTCCATATAGGAGCCTCCCTCGTTTTAATCAGTGTCTGTTGAAGCATCCGTGATGTTGAGTTTTTAGATGGTACGCATTTGATTTATAATTTGTATTTGATTTTGAATACGCAGTTTTACCACGATTGCGCTAAATGGTTTATTTATATAGTCTGCTGCACCTAAATTAAAGCCAAGTTCCTCGTCTTTAGCACTGTTTAGCCCGGTGATGAAAACAACAGGAATATCGTGGGTTTTAAGATCTTCTTTTAGTACTTTTATTACTTCGAAGCCGCTCATATCCGGCATGATTATGTCTAATAGTATTAAATCCGGCTTTAACTTTCTTGCACTTTCAATACAACCTTGCCCATCTTTTTCGACATATATTGTATAGTCAGAACTCAGTATATATGATAATGCTGTTATATTTAGAGATTCGTCATCAACGATTAAAATACTATTTTTTTTGTCCATTAGTCAATGCTCATTCCTATAAATAAAGCGGCTAGAAAGGATTTAATCTCGTTGGCTAGTGTAACACTTTTGTCATCTTACCGCAACATTAATATCGATCAAGGTTGTAGATTCTTCCGTTAGAATTATGTCGCCATCTTCGTGGCCACGTTTTAGACAGTGGGCCAAGGCTTTTGCTGTGTCTAAGCTAGTTAGACAGGGTATACCTAAAATACAGGCTTTGCGACGTATTTTAACTTCGTCAAGCATTGGATCCCGGCCTTTTGTTGCTGTACAAATTATATAACTGAGTTTTCCGTTTTCAAGGAGTGTGGCGGTATTGTCGTCTTGGGATTCGTGTATTTTTTTAACTACTTTGACTGGAAGGCCTTCGCTTTCCAGTAGTTTTGCGGTGCCTCCTGTTGCATAAATATTGAAGCCTAAGGAATGAAACCGTTCGGCAATTTCTGTAATTTCGGATTTATCCGTATCGCGCACGCTAATAAATACACCACCGGTACGTTTAAGATTATATTTTGCGGCAACTAACCCTTTAAACAGTGCCTCGGCAAAGTCTTTACCAATACCTAAAACTTCCCCTGTAGACTTCATTTCCGGGCCCAGGTTAGTGTCTAACCCTGTTAATTTTTCGAATGAAAATACGGGAACTTTCACTGCCATAAAATCCGGCCTGTCTCCATATCCTGATGAATAACCTAAACTTTTTAATGTTTCGCCAATACTTGTGCGGGTGGCAAGTTCGCACATGGGTATGCCGGTAACTTTACTAATATATGGAACTGTACGTGATGCCCGTGGATTTACTTCTATTACGTATAACTCATCTTTGTAATTTACGTATTGAATATTTACAAGGCCACGCACATTCAGTGCCATGCAAAGTTTTTTTGTGACGTCATAAATTTTATTTTCGAGTTTTCTGCCAACATAATTGGCGGGATATGCGGCAATGCTGTCGCCAGAATGTACGCCGGTGCGTTCTACATGTTCCATTATGCCTGGGATTAAAACATCTGTGCCATCGCAAATTGCGTCTACTTCTATTTCTGCGCCCAGTAGATATTTGTCTACTAAAATCGGGTTTTCTTGCTTCGAACGCAGGATTATTTTCATATACTCCTCAACGTCCTCAGAACCATAGGCAATGATCATGTTTTGGCCGCCTAATACATATGAAGGGCGAATTAACACAGGATATCCGAGTTTTTCTGCAGCAGTTAAAGCTTCTGCTTTTGTCATTACATTAAAGCCTTTTGGACGCTTGATTTTTAGGCTTTCTAAAAGGTCGTCAAACCTGGCGCGATCTTCGCAAATATCGATGGAATCTGCACTTGTTCCTATTATTTTTACACCACGATTGTGTAATTCCTTTGTTAATTTAATGGCGGTGCCGCCACCAAAGGCTACGATTACACCGATGGGTTTTTCTAGGTTAATGATGCTCATTACATCGTCTATGTGTAATGGTTCAAAATATAGGCGGTCGGCAGTGTCAAAGTCTGTTGAGACCGTTTCCGGATTATTGTTTATTACAATTACTTCATAGCCTAATCTGCGCAGAGTCCATACGCAGTGGACGCAGGCGTAGTCGAACTCTATTCCCTGCCCTATTCTTATAGGGCCGCTGCCAAGAACTACGATGCGGGGTTTATGAGACTTTTGAGATTCTTGGATAAACGGCAGGGCTTCGTTTTCTGTGCCGTTTTGAATTGAATAAAAATATGGGGTTTTTGCTTCAAATTCGCCGCCGCAGGTGTCTACCATTTTGTAGATAAGGTCGGAGGCGGATGGGATTTTGGTTTGTTTTATATAGATTCTTGTTAGGCAATTTAAGAACCATTTATCTACTTTGGTTGTTTCATGTAATTCTTCTATTGAAAAACCGCGCTTTACGGCCTCGTAAAGCACAAAAAGCCGTTGGTCGGTTACAGTGGTAAGTGCATTGCGAATTTCTTCATCTGTTTTGTCTAAGAGGCGGGGCAGGTCTAAGCTTGTGAGCCCTAACTCTGCACCGCGTACGGCTTTTAGCAATGCTTCTTCTACTGTATCTGCAATTGCCATTACTTCGCCGGTAGCTTTCATTTGGGTTCCCAATTCTTTTTGGGCGTAAATAAATTTATCAAAAGGCCATTTGGGTAATTTTACTGCAACATAGTCTAAGGTTGGCTCAAATGCTGCGTATGTTGTGCCCGTTACGGCATTTGTAATTTCGTCTAATGTGTAGCCGATTGCAATTTTTGTAGAAACTTTTGCAATTGGATAACCTGTAGCCTTACTTGCAAGTGCGGACGAGCGGCTTACCCGTGGGTTTACTTCTATTACAGCATAGTCAAAGCTTTGAGGATGCAGTGCCAATTGCACGTTACAACCCCCTTCGACACCTAAAGATCGTACAATATCAAGGGATGCGGTGCGTAACATTTGGTATTCCTGAGCGGCCAGTGTTACTGTTGGGGCAACAACAATGCTATCACCTGTGTGTACGCCTACGGGGTCAAAGTTTTCCATAGAGCAGATTATTACGGCATTGTCTGCCCTGTCCCGCATCACTTCAAATTCAATTTCTTTCCAGCCTGCAATAGATTTTTCCACCAAAATTTGAGTTATGGGCGAAAGGGCAAGGCCATTGTAAGCAATTTCTCGTAATTCTTCCTCTGTTTCGGCAATACCGCCGCCACTTCCCCCAAGGGTAAATGCTGGGCGTACGATTACGGGATAGCCTATTTCTTTGGCAAAATCTAATGCGGCATCAAGCTCTGTTACGACAACGGAAGGGATTACGGGCTGGCCGATTTCTTGCATTGTGTCTTTAAAAATTTGTCTATCCTCTGCTTTGTCAATGGTTTCTGGTGAGGAGCCAAGGAGTTTTACGCCCATTTTATCTAGGAAACCATCTTTGGCAAGCTGCATACTTAAGGTGAGTCCGGTTTGGCCGCCAAGCCCGGACAAAATGCTATCGGGGCGTTCTTTTTCTATTATGCGTTTTACTGTGGCTAAGGTTAATGGTTCGATGTAAATTCTATCGGCTATATCCCGGTCTGTCATTATGGTTGCCGGGTTTGAGTTTACCAGCACGATTTCTATGCCGTCTTCCCGCAACACGCGGCAAGCTTGCGTTCCGGCATAGTCAAATTCCGCTGCCTGGCCTATTACAATTGGGCCAGAGCCTATTACCATCGTCTTTTTTATACTCTTATCTAGCGGCATGAGCAATCATCCTCTCTATAAAGCGGCTATATATAAATTTGGTGTCACCACCAGGGATAAATTGTACAGAAAATGAATTGCCATAATCGAGGCCCTCGCAGGTACCGTCGTTTACGTTTTTGAAAGAAACGTCATCTGACAAAACTACGTAACCATGATTTTGCGTGGACATATACACCCTACCGGTGGCAAGTTCTTTTATGGGTTGGTTTGATCCGCGATGGCCGAATTTCATTTTTTCGGTTTTGTATCCCTTTGCAATTGCGAGCAGGAGATGGCCCAAGCAAATGCCTAAAGTTGGTATGTGGCTTAGTTTTTTTATTGTTTCTATTATATGATCGTTTTCCGGGGCAGCGGGATTACCGGGGCCGCTTGATAAAATGATGCCCTGAGGATTTATTTTTAAAATTTCTTCTGCAGTGGTGGTATGTGGGAAAACATGCACTGTACAGCCTAGTGATGTGAATGCGTGTATGGTGCTTTTTCTTACGCCAAAATCAAGTAAAGCTACGTTGTATTTTTCATCGGTTGCGGTGCAGATATAGGTGTCCTTGCAGGATACAGACCCGATTGCATTCTTTATTGAATAACCCTGGGCATCATCCCGGTCTTTTTGCGTTGGTGGGTGTAAGGTAATTTTTCCGTTCATTACGCCATTTTCTCTAATTATTTTGGTTAAGGCTCTGGTGTCTATCCCTTTTAAGCCGGTAATATTTTGGGACATAAAAAAAGTGTCAAGATTCCCGCAACTACGAAAGTTAGAAGGCTCCTGACACGGATATTTTACAATATATGCATTTGTATAAATGGTTTCGCTTTCCAAGTCGGATGGAATAACACCATAGTTCCCAACAAGTGGGAAAGTTTGAAGGACGATTTGTCCCTTGTGACTAGGGTCAGAAATTGTTTCCAAATACCCAGTCATGCCGGTGTTAAATACAATCTCACCAGTTACTTCAGCTGGAGTGCCAAAAAATTCACCCTCGAAAATTGTGCCATTTTCAAGTATTAGATAGGCGGTCATGTCGTTCCCCTTTTCAATTTAATGTACTAAAGTATAGGGTACTATAAAAGTGCGCGTAGGTCAATTGAAATATTGAACTCGGGAGCGGATTCTGTTAATCATATGTTATAAAATCGGACTGTCCTGCCTTTGTAGTCGGGGGGTGGTGGTCTTGGTGGTTGGGTGGTGGGGCGTTTACCTATCGTAAAACTGTTTGCCCCTGTGTTTTGGGTTGCGTAGATTGTTCCGCCTTTGCGGTTTCCTCTGCCCTCGCTATGGTGTGGTAAGTATTACTTTCCTTAACGCCGTCAAATACTGCTTTTATTGCTTGCATGAAATCATCCCTTTCCATATGTCAATATGCCACTTCAATGATTGCTGTATTCTCAAAATGCGTAATTCTCATAGTAATAGACCTATTCCAAAACCTATAGCAATTTTTCTCTCACTCAGCATTTTTTGCCTCTGCCGAAAAACCTTCTCATGGATTACTCTCCCTCTTTATCAAAATTTTTCATCGCCTTTCAAAATCCGAAATGCCTGAATCACTCACAAAGCCTAAATTTTCGTAAAGTAATTCAGCTTCATTTCCAACTATAAATGCAAGTTTTACAAAAGGTACAGAGTCATTACTATCGTTAACAACACGATTAATTAGGTATTTCCCAAGTCCGTTGCCACGATATTTTGAAAGTACCGTAAGTTCGTGAATGAAATTGAACATAGGTGCAGAAGTCTCTGCTACACCAGCTAAACACACGGCAACGATTTTTTCTGTGCCAACCTCGACGATTTTGTAGCAACTATTTTTCACGCTAAACCTGTTCAAATCATTTTTAAGCCCCTCCAACACTTCTTCTATTTTTAGCTCCCCTGATGTATCAAAAACAAAGCCATCTCCATAACCCTCTTTTAAAGCCATTGCCACTTCATCAAGGTTGGTTTCTTTATCAACTGGCAAACACAAAAAACCTTCTGGTAACGTGCATTCAATCGATTCTGATGGTCTTACCATATATTTCAGTGTATATGTCAGTTTGTATCCATGCTTAAAGACAATTTCTTTGTCTACATCAAGGATTTCGCAGATAGATTTTGCAGGTTTAAGCTTTAGCAAAAGATGCCAAAACAAGGCTCTGTCACTAAAGGGCGGGATTAGAAATACACCACTAATCTCGCCTTCCGCATAGATAAAACCACCGATTTTTCTTCCATCCATCACTAAGAAATAGCAGTCGTCTTTTGCCCAATCATTGTATTCAAGCCGCTCTTCCCAACTATACAAATTTCGTATGTCCACACCAGTATAAACCGTTTGGAAAATTTTGAATTGCTCGTAAGCTGCTTTGATTAAGTTTGCTTCTCTAATAATTTCATTTTTCATTTTTCATTTTTCCTTTCGACGTTAAAATATTAAAAAACCTAGCCAGAATATCATTTAGACAAAAACGAGGTTTTGGAACAAGCCTAATCTTCTAGTTCGGATACAAGCTTCTCAATTCGTCGTTTTTTGTTTAATTTTCACGCCTACAATGCCTTTCTTAGCATTTCTATAACTTGCCTTCAATTATCCAATCGAAAGGGTACGAAAAATGCTTATGCCTAAATTTGTAGCTATTTTCTCCTTTTTCTAAAACTGCTGTTAGTCTAATTGGCCAAGTAAATTCTGTTCCTGAAGCAATTTCGCTTAGTGCATACGAAACACTTTTTTGTGACAGGAAAACCTTTTCTTGTGATGATAAGTTAGAGTTTAATACTTCATCTAATTCTTTTAAAGACTTGTTCATTATCTCATCCTCTGATATGGTTTGTTTGATGGTTGCCATCGCCATAATCCACGTAAAACGTTCAGCATTAGATACGACAATCTGTTCTTTATCAAAGTTTATTCCACCAAGTTCTTTATCATTTTTAAGCTCTATTTCAAGTTCTTTTAAAGCTTCTATCAGCTTGGTATCAGTTTTTACTTCACCGTTATAGGCTTTAATTTTTTCACGTGTTTTGTTATATAGCCCCTTGTAATCTTCTGTGGTATTCTCAAAGCGTTCGTCAGGAAAATTAGATTTGTCTATTGAAAAGTGCAAATTATCTAATTTCCAAACCCCATCCTCCTTAGCTAGAAACCCGCTTAATTTGGTTGGCCAAAAGTACTCTCTTAAACCATCAGCGCGATTGTGAAAACGAAGGCTTAGAATCCAATTTATAAAAGCAATTCTTTGTTTAGGTGTTGTGTTTTGATTTTCGGCATGTTGCTTTATAAATCCAACATAACTATCATAATTTTCTTGCTTATTTTCAAATGTGTATCTAACCGTAGCATTTGCTAGAAACCATGCCACATCACCATCTGTCTCTATTTCTGCGTTTTCTATATCCATTTTAAAATCGCCCCAGCCGCCATCCCAGTCGCTTCGCATAATCTCTGTAACGGCGTCTTTATCAAGACAAATCTCATAGGTACCCGTGCCTAAAGCCAATAAATTATGCCTTTTAGAAAAAATTTCATTTACTAATACAGTAGCATTTTCTGGTTTTTTTTCATCGTATCCTTTTTGCAATTTGTTTAATATATCAATAATTTCTTTCATGAATAATCATCCTTTCAGTGTTTTGGTTAACATTATATTACCACATGCTAAGGCCTTGGTATATACCTAGTTTGATTTATAAACAAAAAAGCTATACCATAATTTTGGTATAGCTTTAAATATCAGCACTTTGCATATACAATCTTTTTAACTGTGTTTTCAGCTAAAGAATGTAAATCTGCCAAATGCGAAATAGAATCTCCAGCCTTAAAGCCTTCAATTATGTTTTTATTTCTTTGTGCAAGTGTTTTTTTAGCCCCAGTGTTATGACCCCATTTTTTGTAACTAGCTTGGGGTTTTGGGATATAAACCAAATCGCCTTGGATATATTTTTGTATTTCTTCTAAAAGCGACTTAGGCAGCACATGCTCTGCATTAACATATTTCATCCGACACAACTCCTTATTAATTTTACATAAGGTGCAAAGCCGGGGGAAGAATAATCAAAGATTATATTCAAAAAAGTGTCTTCATACACTTTTTTGAGCTTGTTCTGTATGAAGAACTAGCTTCAAAACCTTGCTGTGCAAGCTTTTGCGGTCGCTAGTTTCCCTCAGTCGGGCAAAGCCCGACTTGTGGATTTAAGTCTGCGACGCTAAAAGAGCCGTACTTGGTTTTTGTAGAATAATCAGAGATTATTGTAATTTATTATACTCCATGTAAAGAACTACTGTCTTCCCTACAACTTTGCATGGAGTTTGTCTTTTAGGACATCCAAAGATTTTATAGATTTCGTTTTCATAAAATATCCTCCTTAAAAAATATTTTTAATAAAACCTGTATAGTTTTAGTTTTTAATATTCAGGTTCGATAAGGCCATAAGCTCCATCTTTACGCTTATAGATAACGTTAATTTCATCTGTTTGCGAGTTTCTAAAAACGAAGAATGTATGGCCGATAAGTTCCATATTCATAGCAGCCTCTTCAGCATCCATTGGTTTTAGAGCAAACTTTTTGCTTCTTTTTATAACAATGTCGCTCTCGTCCTCAAAATCTTGAAAAGTTTCAAAATCGGCGAATATATCAGTAAATTCCTCTTTAAAAAGAGGATTTTTTTTTGATTTATTTTTTAGCCTGCCTTTAAGCTTTGATATTTGTCCATCTAAAACATCAACCGCTTTGTCTATAGTACTTATAAAATCGTCGCCTATAGTTTCGGCCCTTAAAATGCGGCCACGAACGGGGATTGTTACTTCTGCCTTATGTTCATTTTTAATAACTGTAAGAGCTATTGTAACCTCAACATCTTCTGGAAGAACCCTTTCAAGGCGAGAAAGTTTACTGATAGTCATATCTTTTTCATATGCCGAAAGATTAGCACTTTTGCTTGAAAATACATAGTTCATAGGAATGCTCCTCTCAATAATAGGATTATTACAACTCTATCATACCACAAAATTTGAAAAAAATCAAGTATAATAAGATGGCGAATCAAGCCCAATATAAGAACAGAAAAGTCCCAAGAATATTGAGCAAGTTTTATTAAGAATTTGATTTTTTGCCTCTGTCAGTTTTCCACAATATAATTATATCACAGAAACTACTATCAAAAGTCTCAAATTTGTTTCAAATTTTTCAATATAAGAATAAGTCTAATGGTTAGGATGTGGTTTTATTGCAGTGCTACATCTAAAAGCTCAGAAACATTTGAAACGCCTATAATTTCAACGCCATCAATTTTTTTCATACCCTTTAAATTTGCCCGTGGAAGTATGCAAGTTTTAAACCCAAGCTTGCAAGCTTCCAAAACTCTTTTTTCTGCCTGAGAAACGGCTCTAATTTC
>Ga0123352_10015844_pt1 | contig 12002 bp, 8 predicted proteins | sample TergutLab28metaG_FD_89700 | JGI IMG/M metagenome (GOLD analysis project Ga0123352, IMG submission 89700) | Labiotermes labralis P1 segment gut microbial communities from Petit-Saut dam, French Guiana - Lab288 P1 | ecosystem: Host-associated > Arthropoda: Insects > Digestive system > Gut ...
CACATTACAAAACCCACACATACACACACCCACACATTACAAAACCCACACATCCACACACCCACACATTACACACCCATACATACACATACCAACACATTACAAAACCCACACATACATACACCCACACATTACACACCCATACATACACATACCCACACATTACAAACCCATACATACACATACCCACACATTACAAACCCATACATACACACACCCATACATTACAAACCCATACATACACACACCCATACATTACAAAACCCGCACACACACACACACACACACACACACATACACACATACACACACATATACACACAAACACATATTAGAAAACAAGTTAAAACAATCACAGCACAAGATACACACCAAATAAAATGGTTACAATACAAACACTTACCCTCAGTATAAGGTCACACTAATGTGCATGGCACTTTAGTCCCCAAGAACTTCACCGTAACTCACTTCACTTCACTTCAAAACAAAATCGCTTCGCATATATCAAGCCAGTTCACTCCACATCAGTGCACTTCACATCACTTCACTCATTCACACTCAGTCCCCACTTTAATTCCCCTGCTTGTAACTACATTCTTAACCCTCTTTCTAAAAGTGTTTAGTTTACAATAAGTAAGAAAATAAGCCTGCAGGTAATTGGTTCTAGTACAGGTAACGGGTTCTTCTAAGATTTTCAAAAAATCCTATACCATCTCCACCTCAAACCGTGTGGGCCATATGATGAGCATCTTTTAACTTGCTCAGTAATTTATTATTTCAATTACTCACAAGCGTGGCTGTTACTTAGAAAATAATAAAACCTAAAATCAACTGTCATGCATTTTCAAGGCAAACTTAACCTGGCACTAAGAAAGGAACAAATGTTATTTTTTTGCATTTGATTCGTGCACTGGAATTATAAACAGGTTTTTCTGACCGTAACAGACTGTGATGAATATAAGAAGTTCGCTTGCCATTACTCATAGGCATAAAAGAGCGAAAATCCGTTGAAACCAGACACAGCTTCGATATGATTAAGGAACTATTGGTGCAAGTATGAGTATTAGACCTCGTAATTTACTGCGTATTTTTTTGTGCCGTTCCCGGAGGCGGCGCTGTCTTAGACCACCTATTAACTGTGAGAGCTGTTTTTAATTCTGCTAGTTCTCTTTTCTGAAGGCAAAGATACGATGTTTGAACCTTTAAACACATAATTAACCTGAATTGTGTTTAAAGACCCAGTCCGTACCGCGCAGTAAACATACTCTGTCTCGGCTACAAAAACCGGCCAGTTAATTCTGTATAGGAAAATAATCACTGTTTGTTCTGCGATACGCGAGAGAAACATAAATACAATGCGAATTTAGAATGTAAATTTTTTGGATGTTAAGTCTAGTGGTAAATACAATTACCGGTGGTCTGGTTCTATCTTGACTTGTGTTTGTCAAAATGGAATTTAAGGAATCTCTGTGACTAACAGCAGCTGAAATGATGCGGCGAAACAAATAGAATTATGAGCAAATAACATTTTATAGGCAGCACAAAATTTAAACCTTGAGCACACAGGAATTAAGCAGAGTTATCACAGGACACCTTCATTTGTTTTAGTTTGGACCAGAAATGTCACCATTCGGTATTAGCCTGTCGTTGTAGAAGCAAGAGTCTTATGTTCTTGAATTTGGCACAGGACGTGACTCTTCTGACAGAAATATTTCGCGGTTTTCCTTAGCGTCTTCGTGAGAATGTCAAAAGTACGTCCTTGAAACAGGTCACCAACGCCGGTATGCAAGACATGTAAACACTAAATATCCAAGATCATAACACATTCGATGCTATGCGGTCCCTTCAGTTGGAGCAGCGTCATTATGTAAAAATAATAATATAAATATAAAGTTGTCCCTGTGTAGGACATGAAGGAGTGTAGGGTGGAGTTTCAGCTCCACACATTCTTTGTCTCGGCAACACAAGGAACTGAGCGGTAAGTGTCACGAACCAAACACTTCACTCCTGGGGAAAGAGTCATCGATAGACAATGAAAAGGAGACTACTAGCCGCTACTGCTAGAAAAAAAAATTATTTATAAAACTTCAAGGAGAGCGTCATTATTCTTAAATGTGCAGAAAATGTGTGTTTTATGGACGCATATACCATTTGAATAGTTGCGGTATCTTGCGACATCTTCTGGGGTGTGACGCTGTATGGCTGGGCAAGAAATCTAGTTTGAAGCGGACCATCCCGTTGTGTATCATAAATATATGATCAGTACCGTCAATACACAACATCTATAAAAACCAGATGCTTAATTACAACTGGGTTATTCTTGGCGACATCGTTTCGGCCGTTAAACGGCCATCCTCGGGCCAATCTAGAACAATGTTGTTAATGTACAGTCAAAATTGTTACCCAGTTGGAACCCATTGTTTACATCAAAACTTGATACATTGTGGAATTCTTAGTTATGAATAAAACATTTAAAACAGTACGGTAAAATGATAAATATTGCAAATGCTTTTTTTAGGAGCCTCACGGGACTCACTGTAGATGGTGGTGTGAACGTGTGTCGTTATCACAGGAGATGAGTGCTAACACTTATTACTCCCTTGTGTGTTCTAAGTTGGTCTGAGAATGGCCGTTTAATGGCCGAAACATGTCGCCAAGAATAACCCAGTTGTAATTAAGCATCTGGTTTTATGGATGTTGTGTACTGACGGTACTAATTATGATATATAAGAAATCTAGTGTTTTCATTTGTAGGGTCAAGCACCTGAGAATAGACTGCAGGTTTAAATAATTGTGAATAATCTGCGTGATAGAAGATTTTCTTTAAACCTATTTGAATAAAGAGAGACCAACTTGATGTCATTTGCTTTATTATTTCATTATTTAATGCTGAACATGTTTCGGATGTTAATACATCCATCCTCAGGAGCTTGCGACTTATTTGTTGAGTTATCTCATGGGGTGTATTGCTCTGGTTCGATGTGTGTTGGTGTTACGTTGTGGTTTGGCTGGGGTGGTGTGGTATCCGGATAAGGTCAACTTACATTTTTGATCCTATCTCGCTCAGTTCTTCTTAGAATGAGAAATATTTCAGACAAAAGTTGTAGAGAAAATCAAAACACACACTTTATATTGAATAATATTTTATTCTCGCAAATCGTGCAGTTTATGAGATAATGTGAAAAAATATTGTGAGCTGGGCAGGCCACAGATGACAATATGGCGCAGGCACGCTGGATACTTAAGGCTACAAACACACACTCAGAATGTGTAATACTTATTGCTTTTCCACTACAACTGTGGTTGCACGGACGCGCTTCAATGTTACGTTGTACGTACATTGCCTGCCTTGTTTACCTCCAGTTAGGCCATAAATTATAGTTTTCGGGCAAACGTATCAATAGACGCACGAACATAATCACATTATGCAACACTATGATGCAGCATGGACATAGGACAAGATTATCTTACAAAGAGGTCAGAGAATTGTTTACAGACACCACTTAAAAAGACAAGCAACATTAAAAGAATTAAACGGTAAGAACTGGAGAGGGAAGGAATGTGACCGATTTCAGTTTAACCGACTAACCGAACATTCGCCAGAAGTGATGAGAAAAACCACACGAACATCTCTAGATGGACTGTGTGCTCGCTTACATTAGAAATGTTAACTTTCGAATAAAAATCAGAAGCATTAAACTTTGAGATTCTTATGGAACTTTTCCTTCTTTCACAAAAAAAAATTCTTTAAAGGCAGTACAATTGTGTCTATATAAGAATTTAAGTAGGCACTCCCACTGATCGAACCCCGCTTTTAGACCGTAATATTCCTTAAACTAGTCAAGGAATTCCTCTTCTTTTGTGAGTCCCGTAGCAGATTTTCCTTCACATAAACATAAAAGGATTTAAATTGATTTTATTATTATAATGTAAATTTAATGTTAATAAATATCCAACCAGATGCAACAATATGCAGATATTTATTTACTGTAAAGTCACTCTACATGTTTCGGGTGTCACAGCACCCATCATCAGGAGTACTAAAAACTGTGAGCTCAGCTTCCGGTACAAGTCATTATATCGGTACACCTACTTCCCTCCACCGTGGCCCGATCGGTCCACGTTGGAGGGAAGTAGCTGTACCATATGACCTGTACCGGAGGTTGCGGTTACAGTTTCTAGTACTCCTGATGATGGGTGCTGTGACACCCGAAACATGTAGAGTGACTTTGCATTAAATATATATCTGCATACTGTTGCATCTGGTTGGATTTTTATTAACATTGAATTACTATGCACGGAACCGTGAGCTTAAAATGTAAATTTACTTCGCGTTCTTTGGCAAAATGGCAAAGTTCAGAGACACGTGTCTAACAGTATCAAAAGAAATAATATTATAATGAATTTAAAGAAACAATTAAGCAACTGCAGAATAAGAACCAATTAGATGCTACTTCTTGTTTTATTACACTTACGATAGGCTCAACATATTTCGGGCTTTGCTACGCCCATCATCAGGAGCTCACGACTACAGTGCTGATTACAATATGGGTCGTCCGGTTCTTGGGCTGCTGTTGGTTGGAAGTTGGGTGCAGGCATCCCGGACACTTATCCAACCTGTCCGTTTTTCTATTGTCAGTGTACATGGATGCCTTACGGTAGGTCGGCTATGCGGATGATTCTTGTACATATCTCTATACCGTTATGCAAAATGGCCGAGAGGGCTGAGTAAGAAAGATAATAATAAAAGTTACGAGCTTGAATTATGACGTTTTCACTTGTGCAGCGTTTCCTTTCTGCTATTGAATGGTCAGTACCACCGACAGTATGAAGATTCGAGAACATGTCGCAGCTGTTATACGGAATTCAGGAATGTAGTTCTGTAGAGAGGCTATACCTTGAGACTGTTTGAAATGTGAAAGGCACAGCAGGGCCAGATCCAACTTCCAGTACGCAAGGAAGAAGAATTATTAGGTTCGGATTAGCTTGCCTTGAAGTGAAGACTGTAGCTTCCTGAAGCTTATATAATTCTGCACACTGGCATATCCCCTTTCGAAATGAGAGCTGAGTGATTGCGAGGTTTCTCGGTATGTAGCTCACTCGACAGCAGTGCTAATTAACTATTTGTACATGTAAAATATTTTAAATTCAGTTTACGAACAAGGGTGCACAAATTCCGGACACCTGTTCTCCTGGGTCGGTAACGCTTTTACGGTGGCACCCAATATTCTGAGCAGAATTACTGAAGCTCTCCTTATCAATTCACACGCAAGGAACAGATGGCGCCAGGTGCCAGTGATTTACACCGGTAAATACAGAACTGTTAGTCATCAGTATGGAACCTGCTTGACTCCATCGCTCTAAAGCCTAACATTTGTAGGTTGCCTCTAGATTTTTGAGAAAAGTTGGCAGCTCTGGTTTTGGGACTAATGCAACTTTCTTACATACACCAACATTTCCCTCGCACTATAAGTGCTTGATTTTATACTTCCACTACCTTTCCTTCTGGAATCACTGAAAATTTACCCCACAACAAATGTTTTTTATTTGCTAGGAGTCATGCAGGTTCAGCAAATCTTGTTTGGAAACCTCGTAGAAAAAATCGAAATTTGAAAGCGTAGAGCAAGTTTCAGTTTGACTAAAACAACTTTGAATACGGACAAAGAAACTGCATCAATGCAGAAAATGCTTTTCACACGACTGTTTTTTAAACAAACAATGTTTTCTTGTAAGACTTTCCACTTTATGTCTAACACGATCAATACAACCACTATTTTTGATGTGAAGGAAATAGGGTCCTTATCTTAGTACGTTTTTAGCTAAACAGGAATGGAACTGGATATTTTCGAAAAAACAGGGGACTGAACAAAAGAAGACACAGGGATATTTTATAGAACCTACCGTAAAATCTTGTCTTAAAGAATTTTCTTACGATCGCGCTGACCTGAAAACTGCGGTAGATCTCAACTACAAAGGAAGTAAAAGAAAAATTAGGAATAAGTAAGGAAGATATCTGTAACAGGATCCATATCGCTGGAAACTGGAATGGACCTACAGGCACCTTGCTGTTCTCGTGCTCAGGATGAAGACTGCAGAAACATCGAACGGTCTCTTCACTTTTGTTACATTCTTATATTGCTACAAATTTTATGTTTTTTGCACCATACATTGTAATATAATTATACAATACAAACAAAAAAATGCACCTTTTCTGAATTAATATAGTAAATTTTAATTTTTTGTTTCTTCTGCATGTTTCGAAATCGAGGACTCATCTTCAGGAAGACGGTTGTATATACAGTTATGGTATGGTATAGTGTGTCTTACATGCATCGGGTTAAGCAGTCTGGTAGGAAGAGGAATGTGTTCGGAACTGAGCATGTAAATACGTACAACACCATACCTGTACTTACAACTGTCTTCCTGAAGATGAACCCTCGGTTTCGAAACATGCAGAAGACATAAAAAATAAAAATATTAAGTTAGGAAAGGTACATTTTTTTTGTTTTATACTGTATAACTGCTTCACATGTTTATATTTCACGTCTTAGCCAAGTTTTCCCTAGATTACCCAACAATTTATCCACAACAGTAATTTGTTGCTATTAACATTGTAGTATTGAAACAACTATTTTCAAATGTATAAATTATGTAGAGTGGATTGTGTACGTAAGTGCCAGTGGAAGGAAAGAAATTTCGATGAGGCTATGAAGCTATACTGTGGGCACGGATGAAGTTCCATCATTGGTGGGGATGACGATTGTAGAATCCTCTCAAAGGCTGTCACGTGATACGTGAACATATAACCACGCCGACACCACCTGTACACACTGCATTCTTTTCAGAACGAGATATCTACTTGTAAAACACCCAGTATATATGACGTATTTAAGGTGAGGCGCATACATGACGGTAACCAGAATATCTTTAATTCTTCTTACTGTCTGACTTACTGCTTCGGTGTGATAAAATGTAACGTCTTTTTTCAAATTATGTACCGGAAGTCTGGAAGCCAATTTTCTATTTTGTATATACATATATATATATATAATACAAAATATATTTCACTTTTATAATATTTAACTTACAACCCAATATTTTAATTTTTACCCCTATGCGTCTGAGTAGATTACAACCACCACCAGTCTACAACTGGTCTTTACTAAATTTTACAACTTTGTACAATTTATATTGTAATAACGATTATAAATTGATGGGCTCCCGTAGTGTGAATCTACCTGCATTATGTTTCTGATTTACTTTGAAATTTTTTATTGGCAGCTCGATGATGGCCGTCATCGACCACAACATGTAGCAACGTTTAAATAAAAAAAAATGATTACTCGTGTTCGCATTTAAATTCCATTGTTTACCCTCCCCCAGTGGGTCAGGATAGCTCAGTCGGTATAGCGACTTGCTACGGGATGATAGACGGTCCAGGGATCGAATCCCCGTGGGGGGCAAGATTTTCCCCACCCGTCCAGACCGGCCCTGGGGCCCAACAAGCCACCTATACAACGGGTACCGGCTCTTTCCTTGGGGTAAAGCGGCCGGGACGTGGCGTTGACCACCCACCCCATCTAGCGCCGAAGTTAAGGAAAGAGTAGAGCTATACCTCTACTCCACCCTTTGGGTCTTCATGTGTTCGGTGTGCTCTGGGGTGAACTTTATCTGTACTTGACTCTTATTCTCCCCCCCCCCACACACACACACGTAATCTGTGGACTCTATCAGTCAATTGAAGTGGCTTGTCGCTGGCCAATTTCTTCATGTGGTCGTCACTATCACTATTTGTGTGAAGTGAATGTAATGCAGAGACAGAAATATCAGAGCTCGAGTGCGATGTGGATCGAGTCACGAGACTTTTCCCTGTAGCTGCAGTATAGTCTTAGTATTGATCAATTCCAATAAGCAGATTCGAACACTCCAGTGACAAGCATTGCTGCTCATTGTGCTAACAGCCTGGTCTTGCATCGTAATTAAATCATAATTAGATGGTGGGTTTGAAAGAAGAAGAATTTCTTTGCAGTGAAGCAGCCTATATGGAAATAAGTCATTTATTACGATGTAAGCACGCGTGCGTGCCCGGCTGGCAATTTGCCCGCTCCACTGTTCGGTCACGAAGCAACTCATATATTAACATACATATTTTATATGGCTTTTAACTACCCACTTGAAGGTATTTCTCATCCGGACACACAATGCCCAATAAAATATTCAAGTGCCGCTCCAATAAATTTTGAGGCGAATTACTGATAATGCTACCAGCTTTATGTGCAAACGTGACTTAACTTATTTACATAAGCGGCACAAAAGCGCGGAGATTCTGCATTAAACGCTAACGGGCGTCGTGTGAACGTCACGGCGTAAAATGAAGTCGGCTGCACAGGTTGTGTTAAATGGGGGAGGCAGGGTTGCAGGCCGTAAGACTGACGGTTGCAGGTTATTTAACGATGCTCTTTAAATGGCGAAGTTTACTGTTTAAACCGACACTCTTGAAGGACTCTTCCTCTGTCTCATTTGGATAGAAGAGAAAAAAAATTTCCGTGTCTCTCATCGAGTGGTCAGGAAACGTGCTGTGCCGAACCCAATATGTGGTGGTAATATAGTTTGAGTGGGTGTCGTACCTACATCTCGTGGTGGAAGAACAGCCAGCTTCTGAAATCTTTGCTTTGTACCCAAAAACGATTAGGTTTAATTTAGGCACACACGTGCGTCTTTCACTAGACCTAGTTTCTGCAAAGCCAAGATTATGCACTAGCACCGCCTGAACAACACATGTGTGATTTATTAAGAGTCTTTACAGTTTTTGCTGCATGTTTTTAGTACTCCTGATGATGGGTGCTGTGACACCCGAAACATGTAGAGTGACTCTGCAGTAAATAAATATCTGCATACAGTTGCATCTGGTTGGATTTTTATTAACATCAGATGTTTCATTGTCTTTTTGGTGGTCAGTGTGACATATTGTCTTATTTGACTTGAAACGTCGTATTGATACTGGTGTGTACACAGACACTGTCAATTCAGTTCTTACAATTAAACCAACTAGATGCACCAGTTTCTCAAATTTATTTTTGGAATAAAATTCTACATGTTTCGGACAGTTCCTCCGTCCATCATCAGGAGTTTTATCAATGTACACACAGCAATGGAATATGTCATACAGACTTGCTGACAGCAAACCTGTATGACATATACCATTGCTGTGTGTACAGTGAAAAACTCCTGATGATGGACACGGGAACTGTCCGAAACATGTACAGTTTTATTCCAAAAACAAATTTGAGAAATTAGTGCATCTAGTTGGTTTTATTATAAGAATTTGTCACGATGCACGGTCACCTGAATGTCAAATTACCTATTCAATATCCGCCCATGCTTATGCAATCCTTAGGACGTTATTTTTCGTAGGCATGTTCGAGTATTTATGTTTAGATTAGTCTATAAGAAACACAGTCGATCGTTTTCCAAGGAGTTTTGTAGCTCAGGTTTTGTCTCTGTACCCAGCCCAATTTCCAAGCTGGAGGACCACCCCTTATCCGCTGTCCGCCACGGCTTTTTCGATATATCCGTAGCTACACTCATCTTCCGTCCGCTACCTGAGGAAGAGGAGTCATGGCGACAGGATCCGACTTATCAGGAAATATTCCTGTAGAGTCACTAAGTAGTTCTGAAGCGTAGGACATTAATACTGTTCGCTAGTAACCCATTAACCTTCCACAGTTTTCGTAAGAATTATGTATGAGAGAATTTATATAATTTACTTTACATTATTCTTATTTAATTTGCGCTCAATATGCTGCAAACCTTCGTTAACCTTCCGTACTGCATCTTGTGAAGGCTCAAATACAGGAGTATCGGTAACATCGCTGCAGAATGAATTGCAACTGTACTACACTGCCGAAGCCAGACACACAGTCGTAATATTTAATAACTATAGCATTTCCACGTTAATAATGGTTACGTGAACGCGCTTCGACATTACCTTATATGTAAGAATTCATTGCCTTTCTGTGTCTAAATTCTGTTCTTACAAGTAGTTTGGCAGATGTCGCTGTGCCCACACCCTGTTGCATTTTGACCGAATGATCTGTCTTCGTCTTGATTAATCCCCTCATTTCTTCGCCAGTCTCACCTTCCGTTTATGTAGGCTAGTCACAATGTATTTCCCTAGCGCCCCCTTAAGATACTTTCTCCCATCTACTCGTTTGTCGGCTAAGAAATAAAATTACATAAATTGCTTGCAAGCAAATGAGCAAAAAATCCAGTTTCTCATCTCTAAATAGCAGGAATCCACATGACTTTTAGAAACACGACGGGAATTTAAGAAGAGGTAATGAAGTAGGTTCAGCTGCTGAAATGCGAGTGTAGAATACTGAAGTAAAAATTAGAAATCACGAACAGAATGTAAAGATGGGTCTCTCATTAATTGCAAGTACTTCGTATGCCAAGCCAACAATTGTAATTTGTTACATCTTGTTCTCATAAATTCATTACACACGACGTGATTTATTGTCGTAGCAGTTACTTGAGCTTCGTTTCCTTGCAAATATCAAATGAGAAAAGTTTCATTAAAAAAGACTTAAGTTTAATTAATTCCTATCCGTGTGCCTAATTTTATATAATTCCTTAGTCCGACGTGTTTAATTTTTACCCAATCTGTACTTAAAAAGTTTCTACTGAAAATTCGAGGAAAAGGTCTGGAATCTTTGTGTCGCATTTATTTGCTTAATTTCGTCGCGGTATTCCAAAAAACTACACAGCAAAACACACAGAAACTCTTTTGTCCTTCGCAGACTCCAAACCCTATAAATATTGTGCCAGTGTTAATAACATTGCCTTTGCATAGGCGGCAGTAAGAATCCATTACTGTTGGTTGAATGGCTATTGATTAACTAAAGACAAATACAGGGCTTTCCATTGTGTACTCCGGGATTGCAAAAATTTATTATAGGAAAACCGCAGGACATGTACTTACTAAACCTATACAGATAGAAGGAACAACCCAAATTTTTTCTCCCCAGGAAGTTGTTTTTCATCGTAGTTCACTTTTCTGCCGCTAGGCGATGCGAGTGTATGTAGTGAGAAAATGGCCGCTCTGGGGAAGAAGTCGTTTTGTGTGCTGGAATATCACACGAGTAAGTCTGTGTTTACTGTGCAACGTGCATTTCGTGCACAGTACGCAGTGTACCATTGCCACGTGACCTCGCTGACCTAAAGGCACGGATCATTGCAGCAGTGAAGAATATCGATGCGCCCGCATTGACGTGCGTGTGGCAAGAACTTGAATATCGTATCGATGTGCGCCGTGTCACCAGTGGTGCACACAGCGAACATCTCTAGTTGTCAAGAAAACGTTTTTAGTTTTCCTGTGGCTGTGAACAATTCCATTAAGGTAGGTCCTTTGGCTTTTTTGTTATAAATGTTTGTAATCACGGAGAACATTATGAAACGCCCTGTATTGTAAGTTTCATCTTTTTATATTCCCTGATCTTGTCTAATTGACGTTTCTGCCTTACATTAAAATATTTGGCCATGACTTCCAAACTCTGCTGCTTCGCCATGCCACTATTTTTTGATTCAGACACTTTCGGAAGTTTAAAATTTATCACCAGAAACATTTGCAACTTTTAGATTCACTAGCTGTTGCTATTAAAGTGCAAGCTAAATATTATTCTCGCACAACTGCTATGTTTTGTTTCGTAATTCAGAAAATTACATTAAATTATTGTAATTGTGTGTTTTAAAATAGGCTGCGACTAGATCCGCGCATTGTTCCAAGATCGTGCCCTACACTGCACCTTCTAATGTACTTCCCACTTTACACGTTTTTCTCTCACATTATAAGCAATTAACCCTTTGAAGACTAAAATTAATCTACATTACTTCTAAACAATCTTTTTATACTTCACAGAAACCACAGATTGCTTCCAGTAGAAAAACAATCGGTTAGAATTGTGTGCGGAAATGCACGCGTCCTCTTTTAAGTATCATACTGC
>Ga0123352_10015848_pt1 | contig 12000 bp, 8 predicted proteins | sample TergutLab28metaG_FD_89700 | JGI IMG/M metagenome (GOLD analysis project Ga0123352, IMG submission 89700) | Labiotermes labralis P1 segment gut microbial communities from Petit-Saut dam, French Guiana - Lab288 P1 | ecosystem: Host-associated > Arthropoda: Insects > Digestive system > Gut ...
ACAAAATTTTTGTTTAATTTTGGCAGCAGGTTTACCAGTGTTTTTCCGATCCCCTTCCCCCCGCCCTTATTTTTCCCGGGAAAAACACGCCCCCCCCCCCCCCCCCCCACACACACACACACACACACACACACACAAAATACAGATGACAATGATGGGTGTAACGTGGCCAAGAACATTGAGCGAGGGAGGGGGCATGCAAAATCAACCGTAGGTATTAGGAACTCAGACGCCACTATTCTGTGTCCCACAAAATGCAGGTTTCTCATTTGTTGCTGTCTTTACACCACCCAAATTCTTGTTTTGAAAATATTTATATTTTTTTAATTGACACCCCTAAAACTCAACAGCCAAAACTATTCTTAGGTAGAAAAAATATTGGAGGGAGGGGGACATTTGTGCCCCTTGCACCCCCCCCCCCAAGTTATGCCTATGATGACGATTATGATAAAAAGACAATGATTATGATGATGACAACATCAGTTCTAGGCAAAGAAAACACTCAACTGTAATATCAATTTAACAATACATATAACAGAAACACATCAATCTTCAATAAAAACACCCAATTCATTTCCTTAACACAAACTAATAATTTACTATAATGCAGGTGTAAAAGTAAAAGCTAAAGTGATCCCGTTACAGGCCCGGTGTGGCCCAGAGGGTGGGTAGAGGTATAGCTCTACTCTTCCATGACCGCAGCACTAGAAGGGGGTGAGTGGTCAGCAGCACACCCCAGCCGCACTTTACCCCCGGGAAAAACCCGGTACCCATTTTACAGGAGGCTGGGTGGGCCCCAGGGCCGGTCTGGGCGGGCGGAAAATCTCGTCCCCACCGGGATTCGATCCCGGACCATCCAGCCCGTAGTCAGTCACTATACCAACTGAGCTACCGGGCCCACATAATGCAGGTGTATCAGTGAAAACAACTCACTTTATGAGGTTGGATATGACAGGACCAGAGAGTCGAGGATCTGTAAATTGCGTTGTGCGATTGTTGTGGTCGACATAATAGATTCGTCCAGTAGCAGTCTGACGCATTTCCCAACCAAGAGGTAACGGTCCGAGTTCAGCCAGTAGGTCACTTGAGCCCACTGCAAGGTCACGAGGAATGCGAGGATCATGCCAAGTGCTCACCCCACTAGGGATGTGGTAGAAATACACCTGCCCTTGCTGTGTCGTTCTTAACTCTGCGTAACAACAGGATACATCATTCTTGTCACACTGTCAAAAAACGTTCCATGAAAACACTGATATTTTGACAATGAACTGATGTGGGGAAGAGATAAAACAAACTCAAGAAAAATCGCCAGTGGAACTTAAATTATCAACAAAAACATATTGAAAATATGACCAAGAACCAACAGGAGGATTTTATGGAACCTACAAATGAATGTAGTTAGCAACACAATGGGTAAGGAGGTGGACAAACTTTTTAATTAATCTGAAGTGAAATAAGTCAAGAAAGAAAAATGACCAATAGATCATAAGAAAAATAAAAAATAATTTTACTTTCCATCAAATTATGAAAGCACTATTATGAAAAACACTGATTTTACATATGTGTATACACCTTTTAAAATATACACCCACATCTGCACTGACAAAACACAGATAAAGAGTACAGTATATGCCATAAACTTTATGCCAACATCCACATTCACCACCCCATTTAACACAGTTTTTTAAATCACAGGGAATCAATTTGAAATTACACAAACTGTGCATTACATTCATATCAGCTATTTGATATAACCAACCCTTTAATGCACAATTCTACAGGCTAAGTTACACTTACTGGTTAGCTACTCCTCTGTATCATTTTTACATATTCTGCCTGTTGGGCAAGAACTACTTTGAAGTTATGCACACCGCGTAATACATTTGTATTAGCTATTTTATGCAACCAAACCTTTTATGCACAATTCTATAAGGTGAGTTACATTTATTGTTTAGGTAACAGGGGGAATCAAATCCATCAACAAATCTGACCATAACCAGGAGGAAGATCAGCAGGCTGGTGGACACGGCCAATTGAGCTGTTTCCATTCTGCAGCTGGTGCAGTGAGTTGCGCTGTCTTGATGAACGTCGTCTTGCTGCAGACATCTGATTCCCTGAACTCTCTCGACGATTACCACCATTCTGAAGTTCGTCTGGAACCCGCACACTGCGCCGCTGTTCGCGCTGTTCTCTGCTGTAAATATAAGTTCAACCATTACAATCTACAAACAGCATTCACATTTCTGTCATTCATATTAGGTACAACGATCAGGCCACCTGCATACCCACATTCCACGTCTCAAAGGTAAAGAGTAAAATTGAATTTTAGGCTTTCCAGGCTAACAGTTACTCGCATTTTGTGTTCAATGTTCGTCATCCTACAAAAGAAAGATATTGGATAAGAAAGCCTTACCTCAGGATTCCATTTGTCTGGGATATGATGCTGCTGCACTGGTAATCAGATCCCAGTATTTCAAAGGATCATACTGCCTTCATGTTCCAGGCCAGTAAGCCCTGAGAAGTCAGTAAATTCCTTCAAAACATCATAATCTTATTACCCTGTGACACAGCATCATCCCAGAAAAGAGAATCCTCAGGTACAACACTGCAAAAACCTCAAAACTTGTACAATCTTTAACCGTTTGGCGCCGGAATTATTTTTTTTAAATCTTAGCACACCCTGTATATAAAATGTGAATAATACAGGAACCAAATATGTTAATTATGAAACAAACTGCATTTTGAAGAGAAAAGAACAGAGAGTATATATCATGTTTAAAATATTCAGTACCTATATTTGTTGAATAAATATATAAAATGAAACGTTTAGAGGTTAGTGGTGCAGTACGACCCCTATAGGGGTCGTTAGGCATCAAAGGGTTAATTCATTGCCAACTTACTAAACTAACTAACTAACTAACTAGATGAAACAGAGTCCTTCCTGAAAAGGTAACAAGTCCTCAGTTAGTCACAAAATTCCATGTTTTATGGAACCTGGAGGTACAGTACCGCACTCATATGTGCCCATCACATGGCCCTGTCCATAGCCAGATCAGTCCAGTCCATACCTCCCCATCTTGCGTCTTGAAAATCCATTTTAATATTATCCTTCCATCTATGCCTAGATTGCCAACTGACACTGCTTCCAAAAAATTGTCTGCTGCTCTGTCCAAATGACCATACCATGTCTGATTTATTACGGACAAAGTCGTCCTGGGACAGGTTCCCCTCTCCAAATACGTCACTTTTGCCATCAGTATCATTCCACAGATGTTTTGTATTTACCTTGATCTTGGGAAGGCTACCTCTACAAGTAAAATAAGTAAGGCCTGTGGACCTCCCAATAAAAGTGACATTCTTTCAGAAACCAAGCAGCACCAAAACAGATACTTTTTTTACAAGCACTTGTGAATGTTGCATATCTTTTTAGGACTTTCAAATAATTTCCAGTTTTATCTTGAACATTCAGACTTTTGTAATCAGAACCTTACCTTGTGTTGCCGCCAATACTATTATTATTGTTATTGTTGCTGCTGCTGCTGCTGCTGTTATTGTTGTTATTACCACTGTCATTGTTGCTGTTCCTGCTATGCAATGTATCCCTTGTGGTTTGGGTATTAATTACATTCACACCTAGAGAAACACCGCCATTCTGCTCACCACTGCCAGATAATCCCGAACCTGAGGGTGCACTATGTGTTGGAATAATCCCATTGTAATGCGGCCTGGAACAAAATAACATGCACAAAAACCTGTTAAAACAGACACACAGTTCACACAGAAGTCACGAAACAATTGCACAAATCCTAATTATGCCATTCTTCATGAAGACAAAGAAAAGATATAACAGAGTTCTGAGCAGAATTCATACGTGTTCTTTTCCACTGCACAGATTTCTAGCCCTACATATCTACTACTGGTACTGCCGTCCAATTTCATTTCTGTGAAGAGCTTCTTAACTACACATACATTCTGACTGCAACAAATCTGTCAGATGTAACCTCGAAGCCCTACAATTTACCTTGTTTGTAATCATTAATTTAGGATAAATCTTGCATACACTAGCCACATCCCCATATAAGACAGACCATCACAGTACTTGCATGTTTATCCATACCCTCTGTACTCATTTTGCTTGGTTCATGATGACATATAAACTCACTACAGTAACCATTATTGATTTATTATTGCATTTTAAAGATCAAACAGCCATTAATCTCAACACACGATATATCAATTTTTTTTTCGATTATGCTGACCAAAACGAGTGATCCCTTTTTCATCATTACCATCATTCGTTATGAGCAATGACATATTTTTACTTTTATAGGTGATGCACTTACATAAAAAACAACAAACCTATTCAACACAGCTCTAATAAATCAATTTAATATGAGTACACACCACACAAGTTCTTCTATTGTAAAGTCATGAATAAGTAACCATGGAAATCATCAAACATGCCAACTGAGGTGTAACAGGCTGTAATCATGATAACCAGGATGTGACATCATAACCCAATGACCATGGCAACTGGTATTTGTTGCAAATGTGGTTTGATGTAACAACCTGGTAACCATGTAACTCACACCACTGGTGGGGCTGCTCACATGCTGCACTCTATAATTGAGAATATACGTAGGAATGTCTGATCTAGCTCCATGCCACAATACACATGCCTAGCTCCAATTACTTAGAGAGTTATCATTACAAATAAAAAGAAAAATGTAAATATATACATAAATTAATCCCCAAACTGCATAGTTATAAGTTCACAATGCATACTAAATGTGTTATCTTTTTCATCAGTTTATATAAAATACTATTTCTGCAGTGAATGATCAATTATGCTGTCTATTCAGTATACTAATGCTTACCAAACCACATATTCAGTCAATTAATAGACAGCAGAATTCCTTTAATCCATCACCTGATAATCAGGAAAACCTGATAATACAATACTTGAGGCAGTTAATGATTCCACACAAACTTGAATTAGGAGGCTTGAAAGTGGTGAAATTCAGCGGATGAAAGAGGTATCCAAATGGAATACCCCTCTGTTTAGTTGTGCAGTTCACGTGTAACAGCAGAAACACAATATTACTTGTAAGAACTTAGGTCAGTACAGGACCATCTGATAATCCAGCATCTGTCCAGCCCCATGCATGCCAGATTAACAGAATGTTACTGCACAAACACTCACCTATTAGGTCTAACCCACTGTGTGGTTCGTGTATGATGATTTACATAGTACAATCTTCCGGCCGAGGTCCTTCGTTCTTCCCAACCCTCTGGAAGATCTTCAGGGCAACTAAGATCACCCAGTGGATCCACCACCGCATTATGACCTCCTCCTGCCATACCTCCATGGCCATCTCGTGACAGCAGTGACACCACAATCTGACCCTTCACGGGTTCAGAGTCATCTGAACTTGCTTTACATAAATCCAACCGCTGATCTATATTCAAAAACACAAAGACCAAATAACTGCAAAGAGTGGCCATATTATCACCTTTTTTGTTTCTTTTATATAAAAGAATTTGAAATGATACAATCATCACACACTTCTTCAAAGGCAGAATCAACTAAGTGCTGCAAAATCCTCTTACATTCCAACTTTGTTCAATATGACAAATTAACCACATCACACTCCACTAAATAATGATTGATTACTTCTCTCATCCAAGCAGTAAATCAGAATGTTTTATTTCACACAGTTTGATTAAGAACAGTTAAAGTGATATACCAGTCTTATTCAGTCCTCTGTTTTATGAAGAAATCAACAGTAAAGCCTACCAAGATGAATTAGGATCAACATGCCACAACAGCATCTGATTTACAGTGCTGACATAAAGTACCATAAAGAAGAACAAAGCTACATTCTACCAGACACTAGTTTGTAAGGAAATTCAAAATAGTGTAAATGAAGTTCTCATGGTGGTTACTATGAAGACCATGTCTATTGGAATGTAACATTACACTGCCTGGTAGCATACCAATGTTTCTGAGAATCTTACTGCCTCCCCAACATCTGCACTTGTATTTCACATAATGTGATATGCAAACTGCAAAATTACTTACAGCCTGTGTCCTTGAGGCGTTGAATTGTGTTGGACATGATACGAACACAACCCAAAAACCCTCCACCCTGCTTTTTGTGAATTTTCTTATGGTTCCACACACTGATTGTAATGCCATCACCCTTGCCAATGTAACTGCAATAAAATTACACAAATGTTAAGATATTCTGTATGCACTTCCACTGACATGAATAAATCAAGATTTACAACATATCATACGAATACACACAGGTCATAATGCTGATTCCACTTAGGATCAAGAGTTGCTTTGCATGTGTCAGTGCTGTGGCATTGGCCCGATCCATCCACACTGATCTTGGCAAATGGATCGGGCAGTCCTGTAAAATAAATTACGAATTACAATTCCTTATTACCAACCAAACGTCTTCAAGACGGACAAGCACCATTTACAACTAAACACGGCAGTACTTACTAAATAAGTCTTTCCTAGCCAAATTTCTTGCACAAAGAACTGAAAAAGAATACATAAGGATTAGTGGGCTTCTGAAACATCCATAAGGCGACATGTACTAAATATTACAAACCATACTAACCTCAATTTTAAAAAAAAATGCAATAAAATTGATTTTCATTTAGTCAACAGTTAATTAATGAGGCAACTGTCCAAGGTTTGATGTAAGTAGCCATATTGAATTGAGCCTATGCATAACAAACACATACGTCTTCACCAACATCCGGAAAACTCACACTACATTCAGTTTCACGACTAAACTCATAATGCTTACTTGTTAGGCGAATTTTCGTGGCCCCATTTCTCCTGCTGCCGCCTGGGTTGGACATATTTTGTCATTCATTTAGTGCCTACACATTTACCACTTCTTACACAGAGCAACTATCCTAAATGGGCCAACAACGTATACATCACTCAAAGAAAGTCCACTCCGAACCTCGTACGAAGATACAAAGTTATAAACGCAGTTCTCCAGTAGCTACACGTCAATTGTGTCATCAAGTGCTTAACTACACTGCAAACAATGATTACTAAACACACAAAACCTTTTGACATCAAAACCACACAAACTTCTTTACCTACTTACGGTAAGATACTTCTTAAACTCTTTGGAATAGCAGCACCAAAGAGAAAGTAAACGCGGAGTAGGCAACAACTACAGATGCAACCATGGTACGGGTTACTAACCGGGGTGATCACAGTGACCACTGAGTCCAGTTGGGAGGATGTTTGTTGGCATCTGGGGTTGCGGGTTCGCTTCCCGCAAGGGGCCTTGGATGCCTGTCTGTTGAGAGTGTTGTGTGTTGTCAGGTAAAGGTCTCTGTCACGGGATGATTCCTACAAAGTGAGTCAGCGTGATCAGGTGCAGCTAATAACACACTACGCCTACAATGAGTAGGTAGAAAAATGTCAGTCTACGAAGAAGAAGAATTACTGGCCGATCAGAACCGAAACTGCACCGTGTGTAGCGCATGGGCGGAAATTGCGTGGTATGAAATTTCAGAAAATCCGTCCAATAGTAAGAGTGGTACAGCCCAAAAAAGGTACTTTGTTCTCCAAGTAAAGTGCCATTGACCGGATTCTAATCAAACTCACAGAATATGTAGCGCATGAGCGGAGAGTGCGAAGTATGAAGTTTCAGGAACATCTCTCTAACGGAAGGCGAAATGCAGTCGAAAAGATACTTTGTTTTCCAAGTAAAGTGCCCTTAAATATTAACGGATCGCAATCAAAGGCACAGCAATAGTAGTGCATGCGTGGTAGAGATTCAGGAAAATTCCTCCAAAAGAAGCCGAGATACTGCCGAAAAGTGACTTTGTTCTCCAAATAAGTGTCCTTAATCATTGACCGATCGCAAAAAAAGATTACACCGGTTTTAGCGCATGCGTGGAAAATGCGATGTAAGAATATTCAGTTCAATCACTCCAGTGGAAGCTGAGATATAGAAGAAAAAGCACTTTGATCTTCAAGTATCTTGTCCTTAACATTTGTTCAGTCGCAACCAAGGTTACAGTTTTTTTGTAACGTATATGCTGAAAGTGTGAGGTGCGAATTTCCAGTCAAATCTTTCCAATACAAGGCGAGATAAACCGAAAAGGCACTTTCTTCTCCGAGTAAATTGCCCTTAGTTTTTGACCAATCGCAGCCATGCTTATAAAAATGTAGAATAAAATTTCAAGAAAATCCCTCTGATGGAATTCGAGAAAAAGCCGGCATGGTATATTGTTCTCCAATAAAAGTGCTCTTAATTACTAGCCGATAGCAAGAAAGCTTAAATCGTGTGTAGAGTATGTGTGGAATGAAATTTCCGGAAAATGTCTCCAGTGGAAGCCGAAATAAGGCGAAAAGAAGCCTTGTTCCCCAGGTAAAATGTTGTTATTTACCAAACCTACATCGTTAGTAGAACATACTTGAAAAGTGCGAAGTACGGAGTTTCAGTTTAATCCCTCCAGTGGAAACTGAGATCCAGACGGAGAGGTACTCTGTTCTCCGAACAACGTGCCCTTATTTATCGACCAATCGCAACCAAACCTACGTTTTTAGTTTATGCATGGAAGGTAGGAGATGTGGGGTCTGAGGAAAATCCCTCTAGTTGAAGCCGACATACAAACGAAAAGGTACTTTGTTCTCCCTTGATTATTGACTGATCTCAACAAAACTTGCGGCGTTTATAGTGCATGCATGGAAAGTGCGTGCTATGAACTTCCAGTTAAATCTCTCCAGTGGAAATGGACATACAGCCGAAAAATTACTCTGCTGTCCATGTAAAGTGCACTGAATTATTGATCAATTGCAACCAAACCTACAGCGTTTGTAGAGTATACACGTGAAGTACGAGGCATGAAGTATCACGAAAATCCCTCCAATGGAAACCGAGACACTGCGGAAAACCTAATTTGTTCCCCCAAGTAACGAGCCGTTAATTTTTTACGAAGCGCAAAAAAAAAAAATACAGCGTTTGTAGCGCACGTGTAGCGGTTGAGACGAATGACCCTGCAGGATAATCACTCCAATGGAAGCCGAGATACAGACGATAAGTTGCTTTATTCTCAAATTAGAGTGCCCTTAGTGACAGACTGATCGCAACCGAACTTAAATGGTTTGTAACGCATGTGTTAACAGTGCGAAGCATAAAGTTTCTTTTAAATACGAACAATGCAAGCCGAGGTACAGATGAAAAGGTCCCGTTTCCACCAAGCAAAATAACCTTATTTATTGACCGATCGCAAGAAAGCTTGTCAGGTTTGTAGTGTATGAGTGGAAAGTTCGAATTATGAACTTTCAGGAAAATCCCTCCAGTAGAAAGGGAGATACATCCGAAAAGATACACTGTTCCTCAGATGATGTGCCCTTAGTTATTGACCGACCATAACCACAATTACTTCTTTTGTAGCGCATGCGCGGCCAAGTGCGTGGTGTGAAGTTTCAGGGAAGTTCCGATAGAAGACAAGATACTGCCAAAGAGGTCCTTTGTTCTCCAAGTCCCATTTATTTTTGACTTGTCGCATACAAACGTACGTCGCTTTTAGTGCATGTGTGTGATGTGGCAGGCACGAAATTTGAGGAGAATCTCTCCAATAGAAACCGAGATATAGATGCAAAGGTACGTTGTTCTTCAAATAAGACCCCTTAATTACAAACTGATCGCAATCAAACTTCCAGCGTTTGTAGTGCATGCATGGAAAATGTGTGGTGTGAGGTTTCAGAAAAATCATTCCAATGGGAGCCGAGATGGCACTTTTTTCTGTTACGGTGCCCTTAAATAATAACCGATCGTAACCAAATTTATGTCGTTTGTAGCGTGTGCGGGAATGTTCAAATTATGAATTTTTAGGGAAATCCCTCAAATAGAAGCCCAGATATAGCCGAAAAGGTCTTTCGTTTTCGAAGCAAAGTGCCTTTAATTTTTTATGGAACGCAACCAAACTTACATTGCTTGTAACACATTTGTCTAACGTGCGCGGTATGGAGTTTCAGAAAATTCTCTCAAGTGGAAGCAGAGATACAGCGGAAAAGTTACTTTATTTTCCAAGTAAAGTGTCCCTAATTATACACTAATCTCAACCACTTGTATAGTTTGTAGCACATGCGTGGAATGTGCGTTGTATGAAGTTTCAGGAATTTCCCTCAGTTGAAGCCGACAAAACAGTAGAAAAGCTATGTTGTTCTCAAAGTACTGTTCCCTTAATTAATGGTATATGTTACATTGACAGCAGTGGTACCGTCCGTGAACGATTTGCAGTAGATGCTAAGCCCCTTCCAGTAGAGGTTGAGTTCAAATGCCTTAGTGTCACCGTTTAATACGCATGCACACGACACGCAGATTGTATGTTTTTTGTACAATGACCAACAACTACCTACGAACTCCCTAAGGATCACACAGTAGTGTCGAAACATGTAGGAGGAGTATGAAAATTAGTCAATTGATGGTGCATTTGTTGGTCCTTGCACAAAATAATAAAAGATGTATGGTACAGGTATTAAAATAACGCGGATTGTAATTCTTAACTTAACTTCATATTCTCGTGCCCATCAATTGTGTTATTCAGTGGGTACAAAGGGTTCTTTCCGCAGGGGTGTATTGGCCTGCACGTGAATGTAAGAACTAAATTCTGCGTAGTGCTGAGGTTTAAGAACGAGCAGAGTTATACATCTGCTCCTTCTACCTGCCTTCAAGGTGCGCACAGGGACAACTGTATCTTTTTTTACTTTATATCATATGCACAGAATTGAGATGTGAAGATGTTTTAGGCCGTTTTAACAAGTGAGGCTACCCACACCTCTTGTGCAGAGTCGCTGGTGTATGGATTAAAATAAGGGGAAAGGGTGCGTGTACACTATGAGATCATTTATTTATACCAACATTTTAGAATTTCATGGGGCCCTTCCAATCTCGTGTTTTAACATGTACGCAATATGGGAAAGTTATGAAGATATGGAAAGGTTATAAGGATAAGTTTGTTTTAAATATTTTATAATAATTCTAATTGTATCTATGAATTATATATTTGTGCATCTGTTGGATAATAAAGTGTTTTAATCGTCATTGATGCATGATACAAACATGAACAAAGTTTATGTACTTCAAAAAATTCTGAGTAAAAACTGGGACCCTGAATGCTAATAATAAGGAAATAAAGCGGCTAAAGGTAAAGGCGAGGAAAATGTACAATAAGAGAACATTTGGACAGCATTACCAAGCAGATCTGAAACGATTATCCAAGGAGTTACTGGTAGCAAAAAACAAGGCTCAGGGGAGATTTTTACGTTTGGTCTTACAAAACGAAGGTAGATGCTGGACAGAGTTCTACAAGTATGTTAAACGACGTAAAGGGAGTAGAGAAAATATTTCGGCAATCAAGGACCATAATGGCAAGCTCATCACAGACGTTCAAGTTTCCAGTAAATCTCAAACAACTATTTCAGAAGAAGTACAAAATTTTCTCACATATAAATGAAATTACAAGTTTACAGATATGTAAAATTAATGTACTGGAAATACTAAGCAACAAGATAGACCAAGCAATTAATATGCTATACTCTGAAATATAAAGAAAAATACATATATCCACATATTTTCTACAGAATGCTCCAGATTATTAATGCACAGATTGTTCAGACTGCGATCTATCCAAGCTACTTTTTAATTGATCACACACATTTGTAAATGCAGGTACATATGAACTAGGCATTTGTTTGTTCAACTTGCAAAAAGTGACTCTTAGCATTGTCATGTCTTTCTGTCTGTATGGAACAACTCCAATCCCACTGGATGGATTTTCATAAAATTTTATATTTGAGTATGTTTTGAAAATCCATCAAGAAAATTCAAGTTGCATTAAAATCAGACATGAATAATGTGTACTTTACATAAAGACCAATAAACATTCATGATTATATCTTGTTCAGTTCTTATTAAAATGAGAAATATTTCAGACAAACATTGC
>Ga0123352_10015850_pt1 | contig 12000 bp, 6 predicted proteins | sample TergutLab28metaG_FD_89700 | JGI IMG/M metagenome (GOLD analysis project Ga0123352, IMG submission 89700) | Labiotermes labralis P1 segment gut microbial communities from Petit-Saut dam, French Guiana - Lab288 P1 | ecosystem: Host-associated > Arthropoda: Insects > Digestive system > Gut ...
ATAATAACAATTTTAATGTTTTAATTATTGGATTTTAACATTAATTGATATTGGTGCATTAAGTTGGAATAATAAATATACTAGAAATCAAAAATGCACGGTGAAAACATCAAAAAAAAAAAAACATCAAAAAAAATGTAAATAAAGGGTTAGAATTAAATGACTTGTTAGGCTGATTGGATAGCTATAACAGTTTATGTTTGGCCTTGTAACTGTTAATGTACCTCAAAATCAGCAACACCTTACTGTAAACTTCTCATTCCTGTGTGAAGAACCTTAATTTTTTAGAGTTGAGATCTTCTAAAAAGCAGTATTTTCACTATTCCTTGGCATCACAAACTGGTTGCCCTCCTATTTTAGTTGGCCTGCATGAAATTCTTATGTTTGTTTCATTGATTACACTTCTGTATACTTGTATGGTGTAATGCTTGCATTTTGTACCTAAATTCATTGAGTAGAGTTTTCCTTAGAAGTTGAATGTTGCTCACTTTGTGAAGGAATTCTCTGGGTTTTCTGTTTAACAAAGTTAATTACCTGTTTACAGTAGTCTGTTACAAGATTATCCTGAGATAGATGAATGCATTCCACACTACTACACCTTATTTTTTAAAGATCAATTGTAAAACTGCACTCCCTTCATCATGTAGATCTGCCATGTACTCGTCCTTTCAAGTTTTATGCGTAAAACTTTGGCTACATTTCCCATTTCCATATGCATAGTACATGCTCCATGTGTTCTATCTTTCTCAGTTTTGTTACCATAATATTTAAGAATGTAATTCACATAAGTAAAGTAATGCATTTTGGTAAAACTGTATGTATTGCATCATATAAAGATTTACACCTTAATGCTTGATGAAGAGTATAAATTATGAAGCTTCTCATGATGTAATTTTTTTACATCCTCTGCCTTATTTCCTTTGTCACAGGGTGAAATATTCTCCCTAGCATTTTGCTGTCAAACAACGTTTTCCATTAGGGTAAGAGTATGCCTGCATGTAAGGTAACCCTGCAGAAGATCAACTTTTTTCGTAATCTTTTTGATTTTCATGAAAGTACCTGTACAGAATGTGTTGAGCTTTATGCATGATTATAAGGCAACCAAACCATTTTTCAGATTATATTTTTGTTATATATCTGGCTAAATATGGTATTCAGAATATAGCAGTGATGTTGAATTTCAGGATGTGTCAAGTGACGTAAAGAGTAATGGCCATCGCCAAATTCCTTGCAAATTATATGCAGAATCAGACATTCTTCATCTTCGACAGGTAAGGCACTAGAATATTAAAAGTAAACCCTGTGAGTATATTTAGTATTATGAGTGTGTTACAGCAGCTGCTTCATAGTGGAGTGGAAAATAGTTTAGAGAGAAGTATAGACCTCTATAAGATATAGCTGGATGCACAAATCCTGGGAGACTAAATTTTATATGGTGGCACCTAATGTCATCAGCATAATTATTGTAGTTTTTTGTGTGAAAAATGTGATTATCAGTGCATGTACATTGAGCAGAACAACAAGAGTGAGGTTAGCAGGTAACTCCAGAATTTTGTGTTCTGAGTGTGGAACTTGTTTCATTTTACCATTCTGGCACCAAGAATTTGAAAGTGGCTCTTAGATATTTGGAACGGAACATGGAGTATGAACCCATCCTACAGATGTGGACTGACAGCGTGATACTGAGATATGTGTAGCACAAGCCTTTCACAGTCAGTTTCCCTGAGAAGTGTGAATGGCAGAATGGTTTCACACCAAACATTAAAGGGGGCCTGATCTGGTACATGGATAGGTCCAAGACCAATAAAGGCACTGGTGTTGAGTGTGTATGATGGGGCTCAAGAAGGGAGCATAGCATCAGCCTTTGGCTGCACATCCCACAGTATTCTAGGCCAAAATATATGACATTAAGGAATGTGTAATGGAAAATATAGAATAGGGCTACACAGTTAGGAACATGTATTTTCTTTCTGACAGTCAGATAGCTATCAAGACCTTTGACAGTTTCGAGATAAACTGTAAATTAGTCTGGGGCTGCTACCAGTCCTTGGTGAAACTTGCAAAACACAACAGTATTCAACTGTTTTCAGGTGAGACATCCACACTGTGTTTCACTAGTAATATAAAAATATAAAATATATAGTCTAACACAACTTTCGGTTAGGCAATTATTAAAATGCATTTTCAATCATATCTCTCAGCTACATGTTTCAGTTCGTCCATCTGGACCCATCTTCAGGCTGAACTTTTTTAATAAGGTAATATGTACAACTGACAATGTTTGTTGATTACGAGATCTTGTTTTACATTGCTGTGATTTAAAATTTAATATACAACAACCATCAAAATTTTTAAGGATGTGAATAATAAATGATGGGGGTAAGGTATGAGGGGTATAGTAAATACAGTGGTTGGGATTTTTGGGACCTACACTATTTAGATTATGGTGTAGAATCTTTGTTGAGGTGATATTGTGTCTTCTATTTGAAGATGTAATGTTCTGGTCTACGGATGCAATAGTGTTCCACTATAGTAAGTTGCAGTGAGTAGTATTTTTTCAGGAGTAGTTGGTATGATATTGTATGTATGTGCACCTGTATAATAGATGAAGATTCCACACCATAATCTAAATAGCATAGGTCCCAAATATCCCAACCACTGTATTTACTATACCCCTCATACCTTACCCCCATCATTTATTATTCACATCCTTAAAAATTTTGATGGTTGTTGTATATTAAATTTTAACTCACAGCATTGTAATACAAGATCTCGTAATCAACAAGCATTGTCAGTTGTACATATTACCTTTTTAAAAAAGTTCAGCCTGAAGATGGGTCCAGGGATGGACGAACTGAAACATGTAGCTGAGAGATATGATTGAAAATGCATTTTAATAATTGCCTAACTGAAAGTTGTGTTAGACTATGTGTATATATATATTATTTTTATGTATTTATATTAGGATTCAACTAGTATGGGTGCCAGGACACATGGGGATTGACTGGAATGAAATACCTGATCAGTTAGCAAGACAAGGATTCCCACTCCTCCTTACAGGACCTGAACCTGCCATGGGCATGTCTACAAAGACTGCCAGGGGGTTGATTACGTGCCGGATGATCAGGAAACGCAAGGGGTAATGGCAGTCCATTCCTGGACAAAGGCCATCCGCTGATAGAGCTGGGGATTTACTCAACCGAGCAGAAACCAGATGAGAGTAACGACAGGACCGCCAACAGGACACTGTCATTTAAAAGGACATCTACGTAATTTGGGCTGGTAGACAGTCCGGAGTGTAGTAGATGCAAACAGGCATCTGAAAAGGTCTCACTTGTTGTTGATGACTGTAAGGCACTGACTGTATTAAGCTTTAGTCACTTGGCTTTGCTCAATGTCTCCAGCAGCCCCGCATTTTGTTCAAAGTGCGGGGCTGCAGTATGCTTACGTGAGGGTTGCACAGAAGATGGGAAACGGTCGAGGTGCAAGTTCGCTGCGGTGCCCGCTCTAATGTACTCTAGGTTTTCGGAAAATATATGGACTTTAGTGGAACGTAAATGAAACTCAGTATAAATACCTGGTGGTAGATAGAAAGGCAGATATTTTAGAGATACAATATGTAGAACAAGTTACAGTTGTTTAGGTGGTGCTTATGGTGGCAGAATAAATAGCACAGTATTGCGCATGTTGTCCAGTGGTGTGAAAATTATGTAGTTGAAATCGCCTCTAAAATGGTTCAAGTTATTTGTGATTGGTGCCCCGGAGAATGCTGGGACGTTGCCTAGAAATAGGCCACATCGCCTCTTCCAAATCCTTACCTACTCTCCGTTCAAGATGATCGTAACTCCTTCAACGCTGCTGAACCTGGCTCTATAAATTTAATGGCTTCTACTCGTGTATCTTTGCTCTTTACTTTCCTTGTGTGTTTCGTTGTTTCTTTCCACCTACAGTTCTTGGTACAGTCGTTCCGCCTGAATTCTTGGCGTGAAGAATGGTTATGAATTGCCGTCATTTCTTTCAAGAATCTGTAGTTCGGAGTTTCTGAGCAGTGCGGAAGTTTCTTGTGAATTGGCCGGAAATGCGGTTGATCGTCTGCCTTAAAGGCTGGCCGTTTGGCGACAGGGGTAAAGCTGCTTTGTTAGCAGCCAGAGCTCCACCCTGCGACATTCGTCGTTGCCAGATCCGTGTAGCTGAATAGCATTATGTGGGGAGTCATAGCAAAGAAACAGTTGCATTTTGTAGACGTATGTTACTTTCTTCCTTTTGTGAAAAGTTGTGTTGCGCATGGTCACGTTCAACATTAGAACATAACAAATTAGGAGATGTTCGCAGAGCGTGAATTTTCTGGCGCATTCTCTATGTTGTATTCCGAAGAATTTAAATTAGTGACTATTAAAAAAAGCACACACTGAACATGATATTGTGTGGACTGTGATTTTCCACCTTTTACGTCACCCACAGTAAGTTTTCTCCGTGTCTTAGCAGCAGATATGTAGTTGATCGCGGTATCTCGTTAACGGTGAGATAAAATTCTCTTTCTCTTTTGAAGTGATGCATATCGTTCTGCTGAACGTACAAAGGCATGAGGTCTCCGTTTGTCTGGGATGTGGCGTCGCTTTCTTGGGGGGTTGTTGATCAAACTTTCGAGACAAAGTAGTGGCCCCATCTTCAGATATATTGATTCCTCTTGGACTTCTCGAACGTTGAAGATGACACCAATATGTTTCTCGCAGCGTCGGGGACCAATCGTTTATTGCCCCGGCGCCCAGGAGAGCGGTGACGTCGACTACACCGCTGCGGAAGCCTAGAAACCGCAATAAAACTTGCAAGTCATTTTAAAATGCTAATGAAGTGGGCACAACTAAACCCATTTCTATTGCTAGTAATTTTGCTTCGTGTTTCGACTGTGTGTTAGCTATCGTCAGACAACCGTGTTCAGATGCACAGTGGTAATTGACGTGCTGTGCCGCTTATCCAGTATTAACTACTGGATCCAAAATTTACATTCGGTCTGTACTGTACAATTTTCAAATGCACCGTAAAAATACACGTACAAGTACTGTTCCGATAATTGTCCTGCTTCTAGTCGTTTATTCATTTGGCTGTCTGTAGCACTCAGTTACTCATATTGTGTGTCACCCTATATGCATAATTTATCAGTACACCTTATACATCGTCTTGGCTGTTAATTTTATGCCATTTTGTCGTGGTTGTTGACGAAAGCCTTCTTACTTAATGGTGTCAACTTTATGTAATATTAGAGGCCTTATCTTGCTCCTTTGACACTTCTTATTTATTACAATCTTCGTGAAAATACAGTGCAACAAAAAGGAAATAGTTACGAAATATAATCTCGAATACTTGCGAGTAGATTAAAAAAATAAAAACAAATGTCTGCTTATATGCTCGTTTTGCTAGGCTCTACATGAAAACTTTAAGAAACTTTAATGTTATAGAATAGTGCAATAGTTAAGTAAAAAAGCTTTACACTTCCAGCCACGAAAAGAAGTGTTATAAATAAATAGCCGACATTAGGTATGCTGGTACAAACAGTGCGCTGGATGACACAGAGTATGTGTAATTGCGTGCTGCAAAGAACCAAGTGAATGGGCGAATGAATGGGTGAGTGAACAACAACGGGAAGAATTCAGACGATTGTAACATTTTTTGTTTAAAATTTTGAGACACATATTACAGTTGTAAGCTCGTGGTTCCATAGTAAATATTCTGAAAAAAAAATGCATTTCGTTTCGAGTAGCATTATGTATCTGAAGATGGTTGTCAGATTACGGCTAAGAGAGAGCCGAAACATGCAGCAAAATCGCTGACAACATAAGTTACCTTCACTGCGCCTACTTCTTTAATATTTGATTGGGACTTGCGTTTTTGTATTTGTGTGTTATACTTATCTCGGTTGGTACGTGTGGATCATCAACTTTTTCTTCGGCTTCAGGTCGTATGTGGGGAACACTGATTTACGAAGACGCGACGAGATATTGTCATAAATGTATAATACAGTGTCTGTCTTCTTGGTCCGCTTTAACCAGAACCAGAATAAAATACTTTATTATCCAACAGATGCACAAATATATGATTCATAGATACAATTAGAATTGTTATAAAATATTTAAAAATATTTAAAATTGCTCCAACATGTTTCGGATCACAAGGGATCCATCATCAGGGAGCTTTTTACAGTGCTTGCTTAAAATTACAGTAATGGTTCTATCATGTCCGTTGATATGGACGTAGTCGGTGTTATGGCAGCATATTTACTGTAGTTAAATATTTTATAATAATTCTAATTGTATCTACGAATCATATATTTGTTCATCTGTTGGATAATAAAGTGTTTTAATCGTCATTGATGCACGGTACAAACATGAAGACAGAACCAGAATATTTCGACAAACTGGTAAAAATCCTAAATATGAAATTTCACAAAAAAAATGCGTCTTGTGGCGGTGGAGCTGTCCTGTGCGGAGGGACGGGCATGGCGAGGCTGAGGCTAATTGTCGCTCTTCGCAGCTGCTTTGCGAACGAGCCTAATGACGGGAACTGCGGCTGAAGGCAAAGTGTAGACCGTGCTCTTCTAATAACAGTTCCGAAAGATTCGACACGACGTCTCAAGTTTCGCCTCTGAGTAAGGAGGACTGCACTATGCCGTATGTGAATTTGAGTCAGTTTTGTCACAAGCAGCGAAGCGCGTCTGGAGAAATTGTAGTGTGCTTGTTTGATGCGCCATGTGAAGTCAGTTTATCAGCGACTTCATTTTGTGATATGCGTAATTTTAGAAGAAATCCCTGAAGTGCTCTGTTCGACCAGCCAAGTCTACTGCTTTTTAAACACGCCCTTCCCATTGCAAGAGCTGGCTAAGCCTGTAAATACAAAATACGCAAATTAGTATCTACTTTCATACAATGCTCATATTCGCGACCGCTAATGTAACCACAAGGTTGCTCCATGTAACTTGCAGGGTTTGCACCGTCACCAATTTAGTAATTAATAATAAATTTATAACTACGTATATTTATTTGGATCAGATTTAGTTTCTGATGATGCTATATGTGTTGGCGTAGCTTATGTAGGCACGAATGGGACATAATTATGGATTATTATGTGGTCAAGATGTAGAAGGTAGGGTTTCTTTTCGTCATTTACTTGGAGGGAGGGCAATAGCACAGAAAACTTCAGCGGAGGATTGGAAGCCGACTCGAACCCGCAACCTCGTGAATACGAACCGATGGTGCTAATAACCACTTCACCCGTCTAAGGCTCATTTGTTTCAGAGAATAGTTTCTGACAACTTTAAACCATCAGAAGGACTTCCTTGAAAATTTATGCGAATGTAATATATTTACGGAACGTTGCACCTTTGTACTTTTTAGTCGATCGTCAGTAACAGTAATATGGTAAACATGCGAACTTCTGAGGTGGAGCTACACTAGTACTACTATGACTATATAAGCTTAAGAGTAGACAGGTGTGTGTGAAATCAGTTCTGTGAAAAATATGGACCTTTTCGTAAGGAAATATTGTGTTGAATGTAAACAATGACCAGACACGTATTTATTTATTTATTGGTTAAAGGGCGTTAACTACTGGACTGTGTGAAGTTTTTGAATTTTTGTGTGGAGCGATATGCGTATTGTACACGGAACATTTTTATGTTATCATTTACGAAAGCGGCAGTTGTACAATCTTCGCATTACATACGGCAATCTAAACGTATTTTGAATCTGTACTAGTGGAACTTAAGCACAGAAACTAAAATTTGTATTATTATATTATATTTTTCCTTGATGTCATCTAAGGGCTTAGTCCCACTGTTAAGATGATGAAGTGCCGGATGATGAAGTGGGCGGAATGTCTGGGTAAATGAGAAATGCGTATTGAATTGTAGCCTAAGAACCTAAGAGGAGAAACCACTTGCGAGACCTAGAGGAAAGTGGATTTTGGGGCGTGTGGATATAGCTACATGTAACTGGAAAGTTCGGGGTCTAGCTGAGCGACTGTCAACTTTTCAAGAAGGACCGTTCTGTATGGATTTAGGTCGTTGCACCGTTTCAGTCTGAACATAGCCGGTACTGAAGCCACTGTCGAAGCATATATCTGCTTGTTGCTTCGAAAGATGTAACTTAACTCCATGGAAACTTCCCACACTGTTAATTGTAACACAATATTGTGTGAGTTTAGTGCCCCATAACCCAATAATCTTCGGATTTATTTTATGACATCTGTGCAGAATGCAAAGAAATTGGCACTAAAATGCTTCCCACTAGTATTATTTAATCTGAAGGGTGTTTGTTTTCGAGGATATCTTGTATTTGTGCAGGTTCAAGGATCCCACCAGTGCGGAACGAGTAGGCACAATCAATCCGTAACAGAATGCTTTGTGCACTAAATGACAGGCTCTGTTTTGTATTCATAGAGTTCTTATTGCTATCGCCTTTAAAGTCGGCGGCACAAAACCAGCTGAATGCTTCAGAACGGGGAGTCTTGTAAGAGGAAAGAATTTTAGGCTTCTTCTGACGGCGGATTCAGTAATGCAAAGGCAAAACCAGAGACATACACATAGAGAGTACGGAGATCTCCTAACACTATTCTATTTCCCTAGTTACTCCATGGAGCAGAGTCCTTCTTGAGAAGCTAACCGGTTCTGAGCTAGTCAAGAAATTCTCCTCATTTTATAGAACCTAAAGGTTCATTACCGCATTCTCAAGTGCCCGCCACCTGTCCCTTTCCAGAACCAGATCGATATTATCTCTCCTTACGAAAGGAAATTCTGTCGAATAGCAATATTATGAAGGAGCGTAATTGGTACCAGATGTACAGAAGTGTTAATAATGGAGATGGTTAACAAGAAAGCGTTATAGAAGCCAGTAAGGTACAAACAACAGCAAGGCTGCACGTGATCTCAGCCACACATTCACGTTTTATCACTTACGTAGATTCAATACCATCGAATATCCAGAGCTTTTACAAATGCTAAACTGGTTAATGTAGTGATTGAATGGGCCGTGGCCTATTTTAAATTACTGTTGATGTGTTGGCCTACGGATACGAGAGCAAAGCATAAGGATCTTGAAAATGGCCTGCTTATGAGGTGAGATTCGAGTAGGAACCTCTTGAATGCTAGTGGGAAGTGGAAGTTCAAACTACATCACCGCATGTTCGGTCAAATGATTCTGTCGCGTCCGTCTGATGTAGCTGACCACCGAAATGAAAGTGCCCTGCTATCATTTGTACGCTTCTTTATTTCGGACAGGGAAATGTGAGCCTAATTTGACATTCGCTGACATTCTGCAGTTGTACCAGTCGTTTGAACTTAACGTTGTCCTGCTGCAGACTACTGGCCCAGTGAAAATTTCAGTTACGGCCTGATGCACACAGTTCGTTCAACTGTATCACTGAACAAAACGTGTTTCCCACTCATTCTCTCTCCATCCCAGTACTTGCCACCTCACTGACATCAATAATACACAACCGTTAATTATTCGCCGTAAAATGTATTCTTATAAACATTGAGTTGATGTTTTAATAGTGCCCTAATTGAAGTTTATCTGCTCAGGCGATTCAAGTACAGTTTTATTGTAACTTGCACTCACGTGACTTGATTGTAGTGCTGTGCCTTGTATTATAGTCTACTGCAGGCTTGTTCAACCCGTAGCTCGCAGTCATCTTGTTGCCCGCGATACAATGTTATGTTGCCCGCAGATTCATTTGGAGTAGGGACACGTCTTTTAACCTTTTCCTTGGTAAAGTTGAGATAGAAATACGAAGCAATTCTGAGCAATTACCATCTGTTACATGTATAGAGACATCCCTTACGTTAGTAATTCGGTTGTAAAAATGTGCTAAATCCGGCGACAACCTAGTGTAGGTTGTGAATTGCATTTTTTCGCATTTTTTTTATATTATTGTGTATTACTATCACTGTGTTTTTATTGCACATGGTGTATAGAAGCAGACACATACAGGAGATAGAAGGACGAAACTGTTCTCAGCAATAACTAGCTGCTTATTTATATGGAAATGCTTCGCGTTACAAATACATTTTGTAAAAAAAATGTGCTAAATTAGTGACACCGAAGCTTAGGTTGTGAGTGGCATTTTTTTTAACATTTAATATTGCTATCAGAATATTTTTATTGAACATGATGTATAGAAACAGACACAGGTGAAATTGTGCGTCTAGTTGCAGTACCATAAATCGTTCTTCAGACTGTGTATTGAATTTCATGTTGCCCGCATACAGACCAAGTATTGCCGAAGTTGCCCGCACCACAGAAAAGGTCGAGCAGGCCTGGGCTGCTGGCTAATAATAAGAGTACGCGCACAGTGTAGCGCACCGGACGGACGGACGGACGGCACGGGCAGAAATTATTCATTTTATTAATTATGTGAGATCGCACGCTGACCTGCACGGAACGCCAAGGTACTCTATTCATGTGCGTGTCACTGTGCGACGCCACGCTAAGTAATAATGTGAAGAGTAATCTGTCTGCCTGCCGTGCCTCTGTCCGTCCGTTCCGTCCGATAATCTCCATTGTGCGCTGAAGGTGTAGGCAATGTATTCGTCCGCAGCTTTGGTACACACATCGGTTTCCACTGTGTACCCTGGAGACAGTGTTTATCTCCACCACTGAGGAAGCGCCAAACGTTGTAATGCTGTGCTGCTGGTATGTGCAGCTACATTACTAGACAGAGCCTTTTCATATGCGTGGTGTGATTCATAATGCAACGACCTTCACTTCTCCTTGCCACATTTATTCTTTTTCATATATGTATTCGGTTGAGATACACATTTGAAATACATTTTGTTTTCAAAAATGGTCTAACCCAGGGTTAAAGAGTAAAAGTGTATGAGTGGAGAAGTTGAGGACGCTGAACAATTTGTGCAGCACACTTATTTGTTGCTGTAACAGTAACCATTACACAGTATGTTCCTCGAAAATGGTGCTATGGTGGGAAAGCGCAGTATATTGTGGGGACACAAAATAAATGCATTGTTTTTTTTTTATGAATTCGGGTCCTACAATAATTTATTTTCTTGTAAAATTTCTTCAAAGGAATTTCTTCTGTGTCTCTGTTCGCACTCGTCATTTCTTTTGCTGTCTCTTTTCTAGTCTACTTTCCAGTATGTGGTAAAAGGTGCCGAAGCTGGTAGGCCTTACCTAGATGCAAGGTGTAAAAATGTAGAGCGTATACTGTGAGAACCGTCACTTACACATTATTACACACTGAGAGAGCTGCCATCTTCCTTGGGTCACAGAGAAGTTATTTTGGCCATAAAAAGAAATTGTGAGATTCTCACGGTAGCACACACTCCGTTCAGAACTACTTAGTGTTTGGACTCTTTCCAGCGTTTCGCGTTCCAGAATAGTCGCACAAGTAATCACGGAATCTGTTAGTTTCCTCCGAACACTAAAGTCCAGAAATTGAGCAGTCCTCAATATCTGTTGAATTTACTTTCGAGAAATAGCGATCACGATTTGCGCACGTCGAAATGTTTTGAGCTGTAACTGAAAAAGTGGCATTTTTGTCGCGATGTTTTTGTTCTACGCCGTCCATTGCATTCGATGGCCATTTTAAGAAACAGTGAGTATGTGTGCTTATGGAAATAATGTGTGAAGTTTGAAATGCTCAGACAACGCACTTGATATCCCTTACGAATAAATCCCTTTCCGAATATCCAAATTATGCAACGAATAATTGTCCTGCGTATCCTATTTCGTTATTTGCCTTTGCTGGTTTTTGCGGCCATCTTCTGTTTTGCTTTCTTTGCTGAAAGCTCATGAAGTGAAATAACTGGTTAATTCTTCTGTTCCCGTGTTTCGTCTCCCAAAATATTGAACGGATTTCAATGATTTTGGGGGGGGGGGGGGGGAGGTGGGGAGTTACCTGAGGCCTTGCGTACCGGGGGGCCCCAACCACCGTCCCCAGTATTTTATTTTTACCCCCGCGGGGGGAACTGTTTTATATGCTTTAAGAAGAAGG
>Ga0123352_10015851_pt1 | contig 11999 bp, 4 predicted proteins | sample TergutLab28metaG_FD_89700 | JGI IMG/M metagenome (GOLD analysis project Ga0123352, IMG submission 89700) | Labiotermes labralis P1 segment gut microbial communities from Petit-Saut dam, French Guiana - Lab288 P1 | ecosystem: Host-associated > Arthropoda: Insects > Digestive system > Gut ...
ATATTAAGCATAGAAGCATTAGCAACTTCAATATAAGGCAAAACAAAACTCCCTGAAGATGGTCCAGACAGACTGAAACATGTAGGAGTTGTAGGAAGTATTTTAACCAAGTGACGTGTCTTAATGTGTAAATAAGACTTTAGAATCACATATTGGTGCAATTAGTTGGTTATATTTTAATAAAATTTACTGAAGTAATTATTTTGTTTACATAAACTGTCTTCATTTTGAAGACGCACTCACAATAACTCACAAAAAATTCACTTTCTGTGAGCACTACCCTACCCACCCTTAGTGCACACGACACTAGTACCGGGGTGCTGCTAAGTCCTTAGCCCGACCAGGAAGGAAACAACTCGGAAGCATGTCATGGACGCTCGATTTCAACATCGAGACGCCAGCTGTCATCAAGTTTTTTTTCCTGCAAGGCAAGGCGCCGAAGGAAATACACGCCATTCTGACAGAAACATTAGCTTGTTTCCTTCCTGGTCGGGCTAAGGACTTATCAGCATCCCTGTAGTACAAACTAGTCAGCTCCGAAACGGCAAACCGAGCCTCGTTCGTCACAAACCAGAATCGTGGACTGTTTCTTAAATGGGACAAAGCATAATAAATATATAACAATGAAACAGTTGACGCAACAACAATGAAAACAACATTCGGACAGCAGATAAGCAGTAACAAGGCACCAAAAAATATGGATTATTGGAATACACAACTATTCAAAAACCCGGACACCGGAGTCTAACTACATGGATATAACAGACAGAATTGAACAAGGACATCAGAATGGTGCCGCACTCCGCCACGTAATATACAGACTTCATCAAACCTTTTTTTACAAATGCCATACTGTTCACGGAACACGCATACATGTAATTCCACTTACGGCCAATCACTAGGCCGATTTTCACCACTTTAACAAATGTTCAACACTAAGTGAAGATCTCTGCAATCAAAATTCACCAGAATTGGCCAATAAACGTGCAAAGTAGAAGTGAATATTCAATTCCGCCAGTAAGTAAAATATGACTTTCATGGCACCGATTTCCACTCAGAATCACTAGCATTCTTGTAAATGTCTCCTGTCCGAACGAACGTATAACCAAATCGGAAGAAAAATGTAGAAAACACAACTACGGCTTTCAATGCACCGACTTTCATGAAAACTCACAATTTCGTAACGGTATTACGTGGAGAGCTGCATAACATTTCATCTTAATGGGTCAGCAGATATGATAGATAGGTAGATATAGATAGATTAGACAGACATAGATACATAGATTTGATTAGATTGATTAGATAGATACATAGATTAGGTAGATTGATACATATATAGATTAGATTAGGCAGATACATAGATAGATATATATAGATTATATTGATTAGAGATACACAGATTAGATAGATATATTTTAGATAGATAAACATAGATAGATAGATAGATAGATAGATAGATAGGGACAGGAGGCGAGTCCTTGTGACTGCGGTAATGAACCTTCGGGTTCCATAAAATGCGGGGGAATTTCCTGACTAGCTGTAAACCTGCTAGCTTCTCAAGAAGGACTCTGTTCCATGGAGTAAGTAATTAAGTAAGACACGAAAGAATGGGCAGAACTTCATGTACGTCGGTAGGTCAAGTATGGCTGACGTGCCTATTTTCACGAAATCCATACTTGCAAGACAACGTTTCGTAAAGAACTCAAATCGAGTTTTATGAGAATCCCACATTCGGTTTAGCCGCTGATGTATGCTACAGACTGACAGACGGACCAGGTCTCCACATTAGGTGTTCCTTTACTTACAAATAACGCCTAAAAATAAAAACAGTCAAAGAAATAAGGAATATCCTGGCTCTTTGAACAAATGCCACAGCATTACCATGATGCGCTCCGGCCCGACAATACCACTGATTTTAGTGTATATTACAGCGTCAACCTTTACATTCATGGACTATCTGCACGTCGTTAATTAAAAGCATCTAACCTATGTTGCACCCTACAGAAAAGAAGAAACAGAAAATAGGCTTATTTACATATAGCACACACTCGCCGTAAAAAAAAAGACAACTTATTAAGTACAACATGACATGATACAAAGTAGTCACCACAATGAATCTTACTCTCCTTCATTATAGTCACTTGTTCTTCTGTTGGTACGCTTGCAGCAAGTAATGATGGGAGATTCGTTCGACATCATCAGGGTGTTCACTGTGAAAAGGAATTACCCTAAAAGAGGCGTTCACGTGTTACGCAATAACGGACAACACTAATGCTCGCGATACTCCAAGAAATTGTGTAATGTTTGATAAGAAAGCCCGAAGAAACATGTTCCGACTTAGTCTCCAAGGTGTTCGACGTTCAAGTTCAAGAACTAGGACCCCGTTAACGTGTTAACAGGAGTGTACGAAACGTCGGCAATCACCTACCAACTATAAGGCATCGCACCCCCAAAAGAAAACAATGCTCACAGATGTTCTATGCTGTTCTGACGAAAGTGATCTCTGAGTGTTCCACCAACCAACTTCACATGCTAACATAAGAGGTCACCACCAAACATGGACATGCCGTTGCGATTATTGGCGGTTTTGTAGCAACCTTAAAGATAAATATAGAAAGGTCGGTGCTTGTGGACCCCGTTTTATAAAAATCTGCATAAATATTGCTTTATGAAGGCCGTAATATTTTAAACGCCATCGTAATAACCCCTGACATATCAGCTATTATGAAAGAATGGTAAATTACTCAAAAATTAAATCTTTTCGAAACTAAAATGGAATTTGCCTCACGACGTAACAAGCCCACTTAGTCGCAATGCTTTGGCAAAGTCGACACTGCTTTGCTCTTCCTTTACAGTGCTAAAACCAATCTTTTACGATCGGCATAAAATTTTATTTAGTGCAGCTGCTACAGTGAAGATGAACAGAAAAACTGTGCGGGTTTCGGAGAAAGCATGTAAGGCGAGTAAAATGAAGAGCAGAATAGACAATTCCAGTTCTCATTCAAAACGTTGTGGTTTCGGCGATTTTGAACAAACACAAAATACCACCGTCTTCCTTGCCATAACTCAACACAATGTCGTTAAACGAGTCAAGGCGAACATGTGGAAAGGAATAAAATGATTTCCGAACAAGTGCATTACTATACAGTGGAAATACAAACAGGGTCTACATGCACCGACCAGCCCCCTCTAATCACTAAGCTCGACAGGCCAGACAGACTGTAGAAAAAGTGTATGACACCGTGCCTTGAAATTCCGGACATAACTATGTTTAGCGATTAAAATATCTGGTGTTCACCCAGGCAAGAGCTTCAACTAGGGACAACATATTTAAGAACGCCCCAGCGCATTTCCCAACGACGAATATAGTTACGATTTCCACAGATTAGTGCTGGTAATACTTCGTAACGCTTTGAATGAAAATACCTAAATTGAAAACCGACTACAGGATATGACTGCTTCGCAGTGACAAATTTTATTTCCGACAACCACAGGGCGTACGTAGTCTTAATTACGACAATGTGCTCATGAAGACAGAATAAACAAAACTCCAGCTCTTAGGTTTTATATCATAACTGCCCTAGAAGCTCATGAAAGTTTCACGACTTTTTTCTTCAGGGCGATAAGAACAGGTAACTTATGCTTACGATTCTACAAAGCAATTTCAGCGCCTTCAATTCTACAAAGCAATTTCAGTGCCTGTCAGTTCTCTAAAGCAATTTCAGCGCCTGTCAATTCTCTAAAGCAATTTCAGCAACTGTCAATTCTACAAAGCAATTTCAGCAACTGTCAATTCTACAAAGCAATTTCAGCGCCTGTCAATTCTACAAAGCAATTTCAATGCCTGTCAACTCTAAAAAAAAACTTCACTTATTTTGGGAAAATATTAACATCAACATGCCACTTTTTGTCTGGAACTTCCTACCATTTCTTACCCGGGCGTAAAGTGAACGGGGAAGTCATAGACTCACTTCCTTGTTTAACGGAATATATGAACGCGTACAGGTAAGACCTCCATTCCCAAACACCTCTGACAGAGTTTAGCATCACTGTCAGCTAGAATAACATAAAGTCACTCACTGAGAAGTCCCGCGATTACAATAGTTGGTGAAATCGCGAAACGCGTACATTGTCAGTCTCTGACTGTGGCCGGACTGTCGCATTTAGCCAACACCCACTCAAGTAATAAACCTGAGTTGAATCATGTGACCTGTGCATCAGGAAATGCGACTATGAAACGTCAATTAGTCATCCATTTGATGCCACGAATTTTCACACACACACGAGATCGATTAATTTGTCACTAGTCGACAGGCATCAGACACGTGCAGGACTTCCCATCAGTGTTTCATTTGACGGGGACATTTTAGAAGGGCTGAGCGTTTCTTCCCCGAATTTCGCGGCGGAGATTCGAACAGGGTACATCCCCAAGTACACGTTAAGAGTGTTACTGCGTAAACCAATTTGCTCGGTGGTCTGTTACCGCGTACAGAAAAAAAGGTGCTTCGTATTACATAGCATGAAACATCCCTTTCATGTTGGAATATCAATAAAGGCATATCCCAAATAACAGGCAAAAGTGTACGCAACAATACAGGCCTACATAACGATAGGTAAAGATAAAGGTAAGGCAGTTCCGTTACAGGCCCGGACGGGCCCAGAGGGTTCGAAGTTAAGGTTCCCAGATTTCGTGACAACGGCACAGGATGGTGGTAAAGTTGTCAGCCTTAAGCACTGGCCGCCTTTACCCCAGGAAATACTGCTGGTACTCATTTCTGTTAGAGGCTGAGTCGACCCCAGTGCCATAGTACGATCGGAAGGATTTTATGTCAATGAAAAATCCACTGACACCGGCTGGGATCGAACCAGCGACCTTCCGATTTGTAGCACAGCACCTTAACCACTGTGCTACCGCGGTCCCCACATAACGAAAGACTTATGTCAAAGTGTAATAAAACACTCTGTGATTCGTCGTTACTTATATTCCTTCAGCCACAGAAGACGGAATCACACCAATTTCGCTAGGAAGCAGAATTTCGTATGACGCATCTACATTCAAAGACACCACCAAACGCCGTGACCGATTATGTAGTGTTTCTGCCTCGTATTTTGGAGATTCCGAGATGGAATCCAGGCCAGGGAATATCGTGACTGAGGATTTCAACGGTTCTTCGCACTCCTTTTATGGAAATTCCAAGATTGTACTGCATTAGCGTTAAATTGTTAAAAAGGGCACTTCATTCCGCACTTTCCATTTCATTGCCATAACATTCGACGGTATACTGTCTGAGCTACTGACTGTCGTTAATTAATGCACACAAGAAGAAGGCTGTCCGTTTCCTGCCAACAATTCCAGGCTCTAATACAATCGGATGAGGGGTAGTGTCACCGCCACAGTCCGAACGGTGGTCATAAATTTTTATTCCGCAATGTATTTACCAAGAGCCTTACACTTATTTATGTACTATTTACTTATATACGCGTTTCGATGTGTACCCAGGATGATGCAGGGCTTAGCATCCCAACATACATCGATAAATACGGCATACATAGGCATGCACAACATACAGTTCACAAGTTTCTGGCCATCGAAATACAATGCAACTGCAATATCTGACCTCCCAGGCTATGAAACCTGGCCTTTGGCATTTAATTAGTATAAACTCATACGAACTCGTCGTGGGCCGGGTAGCGTAGACGGTATAGCGACTGGCTGTACGGTCTGGGGATCGAATCGCGGTGGGGGAGAGATTTTCCGCATCCGTCCAGACCGGCCCTGGGGCCCACCCAGCCTTCTCTACAATGGGCACCGGGTCTTTCCCGGGGGTAAAGAGCGGTCTGGTTGTGACGTTGACCACTCACCCCTTCTAGTGCCGCGGTCAAGAAAGTGTAGAGCTATACGTCTACTCCCCCTATGGACCGTACGGCCTGTACAGAGCCTCAGTGCCTGTACAAGGGTGCACTTTACCTGTACCTTTTATACGAACTCGTCAGTAAACAGTGGTAATTTATGATGCGAGTCTAATCCATTTCTTCTCGGCAAACTGAAACGTCGTCGATTCTCAAAGAACTGTCGACTTCACGTTACTTAAAACCCTATGACAGCCTACAACCTGAGTGCACTCAGATATTATCAAGCGCGTACACATCAAACAGGGTATGACAGAAACTCGACGTACCATTCATTATCACGTGTCGTGATATATTATCAACACAGCTGTTGAATATACTTCTCAATTTAAAACCAGCTGAACGAAAAGTGCCAGCGTCCGTTCTTTTCATTAACATATTTCAGGTTTTTAAGCACCTTTTGAAGTCTTAGAAAGTCCATTTTTGGCGCGTTCGCAACGAAAAGCTGCACTGTAAAAATGTGCCTATTAAAAATGCCATGTCGGTATGCAAGAAACACCTCAAGAACTGCTGGAAAGATGTTCATGAGATTTGATTTCGGGGGTTTTACTGAACTTGTCGAGGCATCTATTTTGAAATAAAATCATACAACAGTAAAGAACGCCTTACGTGACTCCCTAGTTAGGTTTTTTTTTAGCATCCAGAGAAGCATCTCCCTGACTTTTGGTCGCGGATTCCCGGTAGGACACGGTGTTTCTCCTGTGGGGTCATGAGTTTATTCCTGGGGCTCTGCCAATTCACAAAGCTTCGCAGCAAGCCTTGCTCCTTTTGTTAGAGTTTCGTTTATTCTGGTATGACTATTGTGATAAATACAGTGTCAATTAATTTACTGCTGATACTGGATACACAAAAGTTTCTCCCCGTATGCACTTTCTCAAGTCTCGATTAACAGGGCCAACCAATAAAATACAGTAAAACCTGTGAAGTTGGCCACCCTTGTAAGCCGGCCACTTATCACAGTGTTATAGAGCCGGCAAGTTCCTATAATATTATACATGGTAATTACCCCACAATTTGGTAATCTCTGTATCACGAATCGTCGCCGACTTCACGTTTGGTGCTATGTTTTAGGTTGAAGTTCTATCTCCATATGTTGACCATACGAAAGCGTTGTGTAGTATTTGTGTCATAATGACCATGGGCTAAAATCATAATTCATTAGCAGAACTTCTTCTTATTCCGACACTCAACCGTAAAGACGTTTTCGTCTTCTGCACCAGATCATTAGCTTTTCTAACTTTGACGAGAGGGCTCAAATTTCTCAGTTTAGCTTATTTAGATCATTTATTACTTCACATCTCCATCATTAGTACTATCTTTTTCTCATTCACTCTCCATCCTCTACAAGTATGGACAACACATTGGAATTTTCTATTCGTAAATGACCCATTGCCATACAGGAAGTCCCTAATCACTAAAGGGTTACGCACCTGCTTTCCAAATCAGCAACCTGTATCTGCACCCTGAACTGCAGATATGCAGAGTTCAATCTTCAAAATGTCAAGTGGTTTCCATAATATGGTCACCTGCATAAACTGGCAGGCTATGAATGGATCCAATTGTGGCTAACATAAACACGTCTCGCAGGATAAATATGTGGCGGTCCAAGAAACTTTTTGAAGCAAGATAGTGTCCTTAACTCCCAAAGGTCGGGAGCGGTTAATGTACAGCTTAAGTCCCGAAATATTCACCGGAATGAAAAACGTTCAAATAAAATTGTGCAGAAAAGTGAAACACATTTCACGTCCACCACACTTCTTCCGCATCTCTTATGTTTTCAGAGATAATTAAACAAAAGAGAGTGAATACGCCATAAATGTACGCTACTGTTACGTTTCCTAACCTGTTCTTAGAAACGTTCGCAAAGGTGTGAGAAGCGGCTATAAGCTTCGTCATGTCCGTCTGTCTGCATGTACCAACTACATTTCCGATGGACGGATTTTCGTAAAATTTTACAACGGGAACTTTTTTTACAACCTGTCGAGGAAATGCAAGTTTCGTTAAAATTGGACTAATTTAGAGCAAGCATTTTATACGGAGACGTGTCGTGGCTGTGTTCGAACTTCTATATTTCTTCTGCACGAATGTCTGGTTTCCTTCATTACAGATTCAACAACGAATCCCTTTTCGAAATGTGACACCATCTTAAGTACTGTTATTTCGAAGAAACTAAACACTGGTAAGCCACATTCTAAATTTCATACACCACCTTTCATATGATTTTCTCGTTATATAGGTTTCCACAATCAAAATCCTCCGCAGGAAACTGCACTGCATACTGACGAACAAAATAGTACCAAGATCTAACAAATATCCTTGGAGTTTTTTTTTTAACATAATTGTGACTGATACGCCAATGGGGATGTTCCATATATTAAAAAAGTACGTAGCACTGTGCTTCACACGTCTGTCAAGGGCTCACACTGGACCAGACTTGTGTGAATAAGAGGTTCAATTATGCAACATACAGCACAAGCGGTGGTATGCGAGGCACACAACGGCCGTTAAACATGCCGTGTGCCTGGGTTATGTTTTAAATTGGGCACCCTTACGTACAATTACAAAACAAGAAATGTGCGGCCACAGAGTTATCAAATGGTATTTACCAGTGCGAAGAGACAATGGCGCGAAGATATGAACGCGTCTAAATTTCACATGCTAGTACAATCCCTATCTTGTTTGACACCAGAAATACAAGCACTTTTGTTTCCACTTTCTTATAAGAAGCAAGCATAAAAATTAAAATTTGTTTGAACTTTAGACCTAACTTTCATAAAAACGCCTCAAGCCTGCCAGTTATATTTTCTGCTACCACAGCTTGAAGGCCTACATTTTGGAAACACTATTCTGACGTCTACAATACATTTCCTAATAACTTCTCACTCATAAAACTATTTGTTCTTGCTGTTTGACCTCTTATTGTATATTAGACAATTCAGCCTATCGTCATGTGCATTTGAACCTAGCCGAACGCAGGATACAAATGTTTCTGTACCCCAGTGTTTTGTTTTCTATTTATTTATAATTTACGGTTTTGTTTAACGACACCGTCAGTAGCTCCGTTTACACAGCGTCGAACGGTCCGACGATTGGTGAACAAATTAGAAACAATGTGGAACGAATTTGTTGTGGCGTAATTTGCGGTATTATTCGAACGTATGACTGAAAGGACAAAGAAAAATAACGACAAACTTGTCAAGATGGCCAGCCTCACGGTTACAAACCCACACTTACAGCAAATGAAGCAAAATCCAACGTTCACAGCACACACACACACACACACACACACATATATATATATATATATATATATATGGGAGTTCGTATTTCATCGTGAAGAAAATAATACAAGGCATGAAATGTGAACAGAAACTAACCACGAGGCGAGTTCGGATCCTCGCACCCAGGACTCTCCTCAGATGGTCATATTATTTAATCCACTGGTGTCAAAACTTTTGTTGTGCACACTTCGTATACACATTAAAAAATGTTAACACTCTTATTAACGCGTCTTTTTATGTGTATTTTAAAGATTCGTTATGTGTCTTACGCTGAATTTATGATGCATGTATCGGTCACATATACCCTCAAAATTTAAGCTCAACAAAATGTTTTGTAATTTCTCTGGCACCATATTAGTAGGTAATTAAAATCAAGAATTTCAGCAGTTAAGCATTAAATACGGTTGCTGTATTTTTTCCTTCACTATTCGTCATGCAAAACGTATGGTATCCTCATTAAAGTTTCATCCCATAGAAAGCAATATCAAATATTATCACTTCACGAATTTTTGTCTTACTTATTCGGTATGCAAATCGAATCTCTCTGCACCTCATTGTGTTCAATGATTATGACCTCACTGGCAATACCGTTTTTTTGGTAATTATCTCACAAACGACACATTTTTCGGGGGAAAAATGTATTTGACAATAAATGTGCATTTTCATTTTCTCTGTAAGTTTAATCTGAAACCTTTTTTTTTATTTCGGGAAGAATTGAGATATAAAATCATAAACGAAAGCAGGTCTTCACGTAAACGGTCTCCTATTTTTCCCATTTTAACCAACATGATTTTCCCCACAGACTTTAACAGAGTCAACAACATGAAATTTCACGAACAATCCGCCCAGTGGAAGCACAGTTGTTCCATACGGACGGACGGAAGACATGACGAAGCCAGTGGTCGCGTTCCGCAACTTTGCGAACGCGACTAAAACCTTAAAGTACATTTATTTTATAAACACCAAACAAAGATCGAAGGTAATGGTAAAGGTAAAGGTAAGTGTACTGTTGTTTCCTGTGTACGTCATCTAGACACAGTAGAGGGACTGAAGAGATCAGCTACATTCACTCTTAACCTCGAAACCAGATGGAAGTGAGTAAGCAAAAATCAAGTTTGGAGGAAAGTACGATGTTAACATGCAGGCCCACGCGCAGAGTGCTACTAAAAGCACCTTGAAGATGCGGTAACCCCTCTGGCACAATGTATTGCGGGTACATATACATCTCAGGCTGTCACAAAAGGTGCAGGTTCTTGTGAAGCACACCGCACAGTAATCATCTAAAAGCTCTGTGTTGTGGTGATTTGGACGGCCACATGTATCTACACTACCATATCATTTGAAAACCTGATAAACCACAAGTCTCCATGCCTAGTTCTCATGTACCGGGTCGCGTCGCGCGTCGTAAGAGATGGAACGTTAAATCTCTGAGAATCTGTGAAAATAATGCAGTTGATTTGTTGCTGTACGTAATGAATATTCTGATGTTCAGGCACTAGGAACTTACAGTTTCAGGAACGCGGTTTAAAGTGACACGCACAAACTTTCAAATATTAAAATACAATATTTACGAGCTATACAAACTTGTAATATTGTTACAGCAAACACAAAATGCATTTAACCCTTATCCTGCTAACGTGGAGAATACGGTGAGCTCCTAATAATGCCAGAAAATGGCAGATGGGATTTAACTCGGAGTTTAAAGGGTTAATCAAACTGTGAGTACAGCATTACAGTAAAACATGTCTATGTAGGGCTTGTGATAATGAACGTTTTCTCTTGGTATGAGAATTTTGGAACAAAACGAAAAGAACACTATAAAATATGAACCGCCTAGAGTGAAGCGGAAACGAAAAGCAGCACTGCAAGTGGGGGAAAAAATTGGCTTTATATCTATTTTTATGGTTTCTGCGGAACTTTCCGTATAATCGATATCAATCTCCTGAACAAATGTTTCGCTTGGCGAGCTAACGCGAATGACCTGTCGCACTTCTGCATTTGTGATGCGTGTGCACGTCTTCTATGAAGGAATGTTTGCAAAGTGTAACATCTACCGAAGTCTGTGGCGAATTATGAATTGCAAAACACGAAATGCGGTGGCCTTTATAAAAAAAAGATACTTTTACCATTTCAAATTCTTGCAATCCACAAGCTTGGAATGTCATAATTTTGCGTAACTTCGCACAGTTCTTAAACGAGCCGCCACTGCTGCTCACCTCCCCACCACCGGCCTCGCGCTCCAGTTCACCTTCTCACGACCCATCAAGGTAGTCGGCAAGGACGTCGCAGCCTGTCCCTTGGCAAGGTGAGTTGGGTCGTAACACCAACCCGTTCGCGAGCTTCAAGAAATTACGATGCTGCATTCACCAAAGTGATCACCCCTTTCTATTGTTTCTAACGCCGAGAAAACGTTTATCTACGCCGTCTACCCAAAGGGATGGGACATACCGAAATTTCGGGCTTTCGGCGATGATGATGATTATGAGTAAACGAACGATACGAAAAACTTGTAAGTTGTTGCACTGCGTGTGTCCGCGGTTTGAGAGTGTCTCTGCCTATGTAGGATTGGCATTTGTGATTTGCCACGCACCTAAGAATCTATTACTTTAGTAAGCATGCCCAAATAATTAAGCACAGTTTGTAGTTTTATTCGCATATGAAACAAGTTTTTGTATAATTTAAGTGGGAATGTTTACAGCTCATCAGCAATGGCAAATATTTAAATAGCTGCCGCTACTACAAACACATTCAGTTACTGTCACTCGTTTGCGCTAGCTCCTCGCCCCCCCCCCCACACATTGTTTACAC
>Ga0123352_10015852_pt1 | contig 11999 bp, 11 predicted proteins | sample TergutLab28metaG_FD_89700 | JGI IMG/M metagenome (GOLD analysis project Ga0123352, IMG submission 89700) | Labiotermes labralis P1 segment gut microbial communities from Petit-Saut dam, French Guiana - Lab288 P1 | ecosystem: Host-associated > Arthropoda: Insects > Digestive system > Gut ...
TATTAATTCAGGAATGCTGATGTGGTTGGAGGATACTTGGTACTTTTTTTCTTGTTTCTGTTCCCGCGGCTTTGGGGTGCGGGTGAGGGGGGGTGGGGGGGGGGGGGGGGGGGGGGGGGGGGTTAAATGCTGGATTGGGGATATTTCCTTTCTCTCTGTAAACAGATCATAAAAAAAGTTTTTGGACGTCCCTGTTCCTTGTGGTGCCTTTGTCTCCCTGGATGCGTCGACATTAATTCACCAGCACGTTGAGCAAGTGTATGTGGGGAATTTCATGTGTTTCCCATCTATATAATCAATAGCGTGGGACTGTATCAAGGAATCCCTCTAATACGCCTGTAGACCTACACACTCATAGGTTTTGGGATAATAACTTCCTGAATATATTTCAATTTTAGTGTATCTTCATACGTTCTACGTGCGGATTAGACAGCGAACATTCACAAGTCACAGCACATTTTGTTCGTACGAGGGACTTTAGTAACTGACAAGAAAGTATGAGGTGTGGTGCAGCTGACCATTTTCCTCTGCTCTATTGACCCTAAGTTCAATATCTGTTATTTCTGTACGGATTTCAAGGCAATGAAATATGCTGCTGGTTCGACAGGCGTTTTGGGGAGACCGAACACGTGTCTAAGGGGAGGGGATCGACAGTTGCTTTCGGAGGGGAATCATTGTAATACACTTATTGGAAAGTGTACATGGAAGACTAAGAAGGATATTGCAGTTTTACAGAATGGTTTACGAATATATTGTCAGAGTAGGTTGTGAACATGCCATATGGATGGAACTGGTGGATTGTTTGCGTTTTCATAATTTGGTTAGTTTGGTTGGTTGGTTGGTTGTTAGGATGATTGGTTACTCTGTTTGACTAATTATTGTATTGGCCATCTCTGACTCCTCGTGGTTATATTCTTAAATTGTGAACTGTTTATCACAATTATGATTTATCCTGTCTTTAAATGGATACAGTGCATATACAAAGTTTAATGTACATAGTTCACATACCAAAAAATACACTATTTATTAACTTGGTTAAAAGTTTTAAATTTACATTAAAATACACAATAATATCACTGCTACATGTTTCGGTACCTAACTAAAGTTATATTTATGTTTTAACATAAATATAACTTTAGTTAGGTACAGATAAAGCTCCCTGATGATGGTCATTAAAGACCGAAACATGTAGGAGCGATATTATTGTGTATTTTAAAGTAAATTTAAAACTTTTAACCAAGTTAATAAACAGTACATTTGTTGGTGAGTGAACTACATAAATTTCAAAATGCACGGTGTAACGATAAAAACCAAGTTTAATGTTTTGAACTGTTAAACATTAATCTGTCTTACTCATCAACTTTCTCTCTTTTTCTCCTGCAACACTTTTTCTTCTCCATCACATCTTGTTTTCTTCTCAGCCGAAGCTTCAACAGCAGTTTCTTGGGTTCGCTAGTGTCACACCAAGACGCGCCACGTCTGTCGCCGTCAGCTGCCCCCACCCCTTACATTTCTCTTCAATACCAACAGAATTTTTTAATGTTTTCTCTCGTTTTTGCCCCCCAGTAACGTCGTCACTTTTAAAACATAGAAGCTTCTATAGCAGTTCCACCAAGATAATGTGAGCAAAACCAGATGTTGATGTGAAAGTCTAAAACATTTTTACCTCAGACGTCAAGTGACGGTGAGTTGCTTCAGAACCGATCGCTCTCGGCTTTTGTCGGTAAGCTGTTTGTTCGAACCTCAGCGAGGCTTCAGAATGATGTGGAGTTTCTCCCGGTTACTTTCCGTCCTACTGAGCGACTGGCGGAGTGCCATTGTAAAACCTGTTCACTAAACTCTCCTCTCCAATCTCTGTCAATCTCTCCTGCATCATAATATTTCCCCCCACCCGAATGCAAATAGCGTTTTCTTTTGAAAGTGTCACTGAAAACTCATGAGTGAAGTTATAGTAAATATTTTTAAGTTACAGCTTTTCTCATTGGGATTTATATTATTTTTTATTTTACGACACTTTATCAGGGTTTTGTGGCACTGTATAGAAAATTTACATACTGTTTGTTTGTTTTCATGTGGCGCTGCGGCCCAACACGGGTCATGGCCTCATCATTCTTGAGGTTTCTAGATCACATACAACGACGCACCACAGTCGGTAGGACTCCTCTGGACGAGTGATCAGCTCGTCGCAGAGACCTCTGCCTGAAAACACACAACACTCGCAACAGACAAACATCCATGCCCCCGGCGGGATTCGAACCGACAATCTCAGTAGGCGAGCGGCCTCAGACCTACGCCTTAGACCGCGCGGCAATTGGGATCGGCTTTATATATATATATATATATATATATAACAACAATTTGTCTTTATGCAGACGAAAGACGCCAGTAGAATGTGACGAATTTCCGATAGCTGCTTTGATGAATCGGGTTGAATGTAAGAAATACAAACGTTACGGGGATTCAACGGTAAAGTGCGATTTTATATATGCTTTTTACGTTTTAGTAACTGCACCTCGCCATTTGTCTCCCTGACATACAGTAGAGTCTTGTAATCGTGATCAGAAATTAAAACTGAGGAACGTATTGTGCAGAAATCTGAGAGACCACTTGGAAGACCTAAGCTAAGATGGGAGGATAATATTAAAACGTATCTTAAGTATACTGAGAAGTAATAAGCTGGATTGATGTCCCCCAGGATAGGGACAAGTTATGGCGTCCTACGAACCCAATAATGAACTTTGCATTTCTACATGATTTATGGGACGGCTACGAGTAGGTGATGAATTTTTGGGCTGTGCTCCATAGAATTAACTTCTGTACCGTCTGTGCCGCATTCGTACTTCTTACACATCACGGGATTCAGTGTTCTGGCACATTTTTTGATTGCTTCTTAATATTATTCTTTTATCTACTCGCAGTTTCCTAAACAGTTACTTTCCTTCAGGTTTCCTCAGCAGAATTTGTTATATGTTTGTCATGCCGGTCATCCTAACGTTAATTGTTAGCAGTGTACATGTTATTAAGCTGCTCACTGCGTAATGTCCCATCCACTTGAAGCAGGTGTCGCCAGCGTGTTCACTAATGCGGTATTAAAGGACACACTCCGTACACCTGCAACTCCTCTGGCCCTTCCACTTTTTAAATAACACGTTGTTACTTCCAGTCGTATTTTGGCAAGGCAGGACACTCAGTTTTTATTAAATAGAAAATTCGCCCATTGTGATCACTCTGTCATCTCTCTGATTTCCCTGGGGTGTAACAAATACAGACGTGGTTCACCTCTGTCTTCGTCTTCATTTTCTGAAGACAGTAATGACCACGAGGAAACATGACTCAAGTCATTAATCATCAGTGCACTCTGTAAACACGCCATTAAGGAAGTAATTTCTCTGCAACACTTGTACAGCACTTGGTGCGTAACAAAAGCTGCTGAAGCTCAGCTGGTATAGGAACTACGGACGGGTTGAGTGAATGAGGAACCTTTGTTCGATACCCGATAATGGTAACAGATTTTTACCTCTATTAACATTTTAACGACTAAACGTAATCTGCTTTATGTAAGGAATCAGTCCGTACCGCGCTGTAAACACTTCCCACCACGTCTATAAAAACCAGTCAGTTAATGATGTATGACGCAAACGTTGCTGTCTTTCCCGAGATCCGTACAAAACACTCAATGCAAAGCGAGCACCATGTAGAATTTTTTAATGTTAAACCTGGTGGTACGTAAAGAAACCGCTAGGCTTTAAAAGGTTAACGCGTCCTGGCCAGCTCTGGAAGCCACGAAACCTCCAACTGGATGGGTAAAGTACATTTTTTCCTCTCCGCAGGTAAAGTGACCGTTGCACGAAGCAGACCCTACCTCCAACTAGTGCCTAGATTACGAATACAAGGAGCTGTACCTCCACTTTCAATGTGTATTCCTATCGACAGTGTTTATTTAAGGAGGACAGTTTACCGTAATCTTAACTACATGGATAACTGCATAAACAAGGCTTATGAGAGTATATGTGAAAATATTTTTACTACATATATAACTGATTAAACAATCCTTTGTCGGTCCCAGTGGCCGCGCGGTCTAAGGCGTAGGTCTGCGGCCGCTCGCCTGCTGAGATTGTGGGTTCGAATCCCACCGGTGGCATGAGTGTCTGTCTGTTGTGAGTGTTGTGTGTTGGACAGGTAGAGGTCTCTGCGACGAGCTGATCACTCGTCCAGAGGAGTCCTACCGAGTGTGATGCGTCGTTGTTTGTAATCTAGAAACATCGTGAATGAGGAGGCCATGGCCCACTGGAGGCTTTTGTGCCCCCCCCCCACCAAAAAAATTTCTTATCTTATGGATGAGATATTCCAGCTTTTGTTTTAGAATCCATCCGCCTGTTACTAAATACGCGGAACAGAGCCCTTCTTGATAAGTGAGTTGTCGCTGAGCTAATTAATGTTAGAGCTGAATACAAAGCCCAGGCATTCACTGCTGTGCTTGAAGAATGATCCATTGGTCCTTAGGTCAGATTAATCCTCTTCACAATTTACTTTTCCAGTACATTAGGATATATTTGTATATTCACGGTGACCCGTGAATTTTCCATCTGGTTCTTTCCTTCAGATGTACGGTCCAAAATTATGTATGAAAGTTTCATACTTCCGTTGCGCGTTACATGCGCAGAGGTGATACAAGTAATAGGACTGAATGAAGTGTACTGGATTAATTTGGCTGTGGATGACAAATGGAGGGCCTTTTGTGAACCTAGGTAAAGAAACTTCGGGTACCCTACAAGGCGGGGAATTCCTTCATTCACATCCATTTCCGAATTTAATTGTTTTTAGGCGCGTGTCCTGTTTTAAAGTGTTGTCCGTGAAGTGTGGTCTGAAGAATTAGGAAAACCACAAAAAATGTGACTTTAGCAAGGAACAGCTTAGATCCCTGAAGATGATCTTAGGATCGAAACATGTTGGAGCGGTTTTAAATGTTTTAATGTAAAAAAATTGTATATATGTGCATTAGTTGGTGTGCTAATTAAATGATTCTACGAAACGCACGGTGCAACGACGAAGACACGAATAGTTAAATTATCTGGTCTTCGCGCCAAGAATCAGACGTGGTATTTCATGAAGACGCAGCAGGGTTTCTAATTTTTACAGCCTGATGTTGGGTTTTGAAGTGTAAATCGTACATTTTTAGCTCAGAGAGACGTTAGATTACAAACTTACATTGCTTGAATGAAACGTTAACATTCCAAGTTTTCAGCACCGCTAATCTCATGTACAATGGGCTCGTGATTTCTGACCAGAAACTCTTTCACCAGAGTTTGTAATGGAGGAATGTGATACTTGTTACTGTTTAGCCCTCAATTGCTGGGATAATGACGAAGGTGAAGTAGACTGCAGTAATTGCTTCAGGGAAATCTGAGCAAGTTGAAGATTTACTGGATCCGCTACTTCCACAAGTTAACTCATCAGAACAAAGAGCAGACGCCAAGGAAGTGATATAGTGTTAGCTGATCAAATTTAATTGAAAATGTTGTTTGTTCGTTCGTTCGTTGTATCTATCAGAATAACAAACTAACAACTTCTCATTTAAACTGATAAAACTTTGCCTTGCGTCATATGCATGAATGCACGTTGTTGTGACTCAGCACGCAAGTTATTGTGTTTGTATCGTGACACCTGTTGATTGGAGAGGGTTTCATATCGTAAGGCCTGTTGAAATCAATGAGTATGAGAGGGATGGGACAACTAGCACGAATAGGGTAATTAAGATTATGTACAACATTTTAGTTTGAAACTTCTGCAAAGCTCAGACAACTTGGGGAATCTAGACATTGATTTGAGAGCATTGTATTTTATTAAACGAAAACATTAGCTGCTAACATTGCATGGTGTTGATTGCGATGAGTGAAGTTTAAGTGTGGTGGGTCTGTAGAATCGTACTGAGAAAGAACAGCGAAGTACTCAGAAAAAAAATTCCATTGCACAGATTAGAGGATGCTTTGAAGTGGATACTGACCCTTAGAAAAATAAAATAAATATGCACTCTTTATAAGAATTCACTTCGTAACTCACCGAAAACCCTGCTTCCATTACAAATGTCAGGCGGTGGATGCTATAAAGCGAGTTAGTCGCCCCTTATTGTTAGGATTGCATGGAGCAATAAAAAATAATGTGTGAAAATAATGCAGGGATTTACGTTAAATCTGACGGTACATATAGTTACCACTGGAATTTAAGCGGTTAAGTTTATCTGCTGTCACGTTTTGGACTGGATTCAACCGGCTCTTAGGACGTCATAATTTACTTTGAGTAACAGTGTAGTGTATTTTCTAGTCTGACGACTTCGTAATCATGCAACAAGTTTAGCTATTTTAATGCAGTAGTGTGCATATTTCATTTGAACGTACGTTTTTGTGCTGCTGTTTCCTCGGGAAGTGGCTGTTGCCGACAGCTGTTAGCCAGTACTGTACCAGAGTGCGTAACGCCTTTTGTGTCAGCCAGCCAGCGAGTCATGATGGAGAGGCGTAGTTTAGGTGTCGGGTAGAAACTGTTGCGCTGCTGTGGTAAATCGCCCGGTTTGCTAAAAGCCGGCAGTAATTTGCGTTTCTCACCATGTACCAAGTCCAGACCTAACTACATACGTTTTAGTTTTCAACTTATACATGTGGAGAGTAAGTAGAGGAAAAAAGGCGATACTATGAGAAAAATCTGGACAAAAAGCTTGTCCATCCCTCTGTTTAATCTGAAACTATGTTTGCTTAGCTGTTTCTGTCATGTTCCATGTCTAACAGATACGTTTTCATAGGGATACCTATGTTCTTTTTTTTAATGAAGAATTCATATGGAAAAATAGGACTGAATTTTAAAGAAGGCGGTGAAATTTGGGGTTTTATTCGCGCGTTTTGAATTTTCATAACGACAGAATAATCCTCTGTTGTATTTCGGAGATTCGCAGTCTGATTTTTCGCTCGTAGGGCGGGCGTCTTTACAGAGGATTGTGTTGGGCTTCTCCGGTCCCTACAAGGCTTATTTTGAAATATGTCTTCCAATCGGAATAGGATCTGTCCCATCTACACAGTCTTTCTTCCATCTCTGCACAAAGCAAGGCAAATTTTTCGCATAAAAAATCTGCATCTGTCACGAAATCCTGTCATATTAACAATACTGAGGACAAAGATAAATAAAATATATAAGGATCGCCGGTTTAAAACGAGTTATATTGTGTGTCAAATGAAAGCAACTGAATAAAACTTTTGCCGTACTTCCAAAATTCTGTTTATGCCATTATATCTGCAGAATATTAAAACGTTCGAATAAAAATTATGAAGCAGTATAAATAGTGCCAAATCAAATACGTGTACTTGAATTTATCTGTTGTTGTTCCCACATTCATAGATTTAATACTGAGTTACACAGTGGCTTTAATTGTAACCGGCAGGAAAGGGAATTTTTTTTGTTATGGAAACATTAACAATACACAAACAGCATCAAAGGACGTGAATAAAGTGCATGTGCATAACAAGTATATAGACGGATGCGTCATAAATCAGTCCCTTGCCGGCGCATAAGCCTAAATATCGTAAATGAGGATCGTCCGTACTCGGACTTCCGTCAGCTGGAGTCTGCTTGCGTCAGCTGTAGGTAAATTTTATATTTTCTTTGCGAATAAATAACAGTATTTGTCTCTGTAAACGCTCTTAATTTGAAGTTGTGTTTCGTTTCTGCTGAAGAATAGGTATACTGGACTAATATGATTGAAAGCCTTTCATTACACCATCCGCCACTGACAACCATTGCTACGTAAGCAATACGATGCGTGATACATCGCCTCCAGCTTTTAAGGCTGGGTGTAGGGAACCCACTCAGAGTGGCGAAGGATGTCAGATATTTTACAAGTTCCCATCACAATCTTCAAGGTGAGTCTTTTAAACCTCCTTCACTGCAGATATTCCTGAAGGCTGAATTTCCATAAGCCGAGACGTATTCGGAGTTATGTTAAGGAGGGGTGAGGGTGGTTTGACGGGATGTTATGTTTGGTCTTTTGATGGCAAACCGTGGAATATGACGTCTCCTTACAGAAAAGGATTACGGAAGGATGTCAGGCTTGGGAATGTCTTGTTAAAAAAAAATTCCTTACGGAATAATGTTGCTTCTGTCGTCGTAGGTACGACATGATTCAAACTCTTCAAACATTTCAGTCTCGACTTTAATGTCCGTTTACGTTCTGAGCACATCATTTTGTGTCCTGTAATTACTTAAAGGAATTAATATCTCATTTCAGGTCCGCGTGTCTTCATAATTTCACGAAATGTTTCTCAGTAGCCATTGCAATCGGTCTATATTATGAACGTTTATTCGGAAACACTCCCTTACATCACTACATTGCAGCATATGTATGGACACCATTAAACTGCGAATTGAGATCGAAGGATAATATCATTTTATGAAGAGTTGTAATTTTTTAAGTGAGCATAAAGCAGATGACACTCGCACCTGGTGGCAGGTAATTTGATGACACGGACAGCCGTGTTCTGACCGCCACGTCGCTTATCTTAATAGATTATGGCCTCCGCGGACAAATTGTTTCTGACGTTTTTAATGACGTCTCGCGTGCAGATTCCAGTCGTCTGGGACATGACGCCATGTATTTCGGTATGCACGTACCAAAATGTCGGAAAAGATTGCTGCCTCCATCCTCATAGTAATGCGAGTAGGGTGATTATTCCCTGGAAATGAGGACAACAACTTCTCTGGAACGCTTCATAAATAAATACGACTGCACGCAACTTCGTTGACCAGGACAATGGAGATTTTATCAGGATAGCTGTAAGAACCTAAAATCTCATACATCTGTCGTACTGGTATTGGTAGTATGTAATTGTCTGCTAGTTTGTGATATGTAGGTGAATGGGTCAAAAACATATCTCAGGTTTTATTCACGTCTGCTGTCAATAGGATTTGTCTCAACAGCACGTGGTGATTACAGTTTCAGGGTCTGGATTTAAGCCTATAATTGCAGCCAGATATGTGGTTCATATTTTTAGACACACTGTATGTGACGTGATAAATATCATCAGGATATGTTGGTAAAGAGACCCGTTTTACTATTTACCATCTACTCTGTTGGTATTTTGTAATATTTCATCGGTAATATTGAACTATATCTGAGAGATTGCATCCGTCGCGAAATTAAGGCCAAGGAAGCAGAACATGCCAGTACATTATTTATTTATGTATTACACTCTTGAGCATTATTTCCATAGAAAAACCATTTTAATTTTGTGACTACATCCGGTATTATTCACCGATTTAGATCACTTTTTTGTGTAAATGACTGCGAAATTCTTGTTTGGAAGGACATCCAGTCCATACCTACCAAATAAGTACATCCAGTCCATACCTACCAAATAAGTACATCCAGTCCATACCTACCAAATAAGGACATCCAGTCCATACCTACCAAATAAGGACATCCAGTCCATACCTACAAAATAAGGACATCCAGTCCATACCTACCAGATAAGGACATCCAGTCCATACCTACCAAATAAGGACATCCAGTCCATACCTACCAAATAAGGACATCCAATCCATACCTACCAAATACAAGCATTTCTTCTGCATGATTCAGTTTAACGTCAAATATAGGCCGTTTTTTTCGGCTGGAATAGACTAACAGAGGGTTCATAACTGACTGAAAGTGCTGAGCAGCAATTAAACATGCGTAGAAATTTGGAATCCTTTCCTGACCCTATACCGATTGCGTGTTTAATTCCCTCTTTCTGCACTCGGCAGCCTTCCGTGATTTTTCTGAACATCTTATGTAGTCGTTATGAAGTTGACTTCAATGAAGTACAGAGTAGTATACCGGGTTATTTCGTTTCGTCTGTTTTGTATACGTGTGTTGGAATGTAAATCCGTAGCAGTTTCGACGATGGAACACACGTAAATGTGAAAGCTACGGACCACGCCCATTTTCAAGTCGATTTGCGATGGAACAAATGAAGATATTAACTGTCTTTATTCTTATAATGAAACAAACTAGATGCACCAATTTCTCGAATTTATTTTTGGAATAAAACTCTACATGTTTCGGACAGTTCCTCTGTCCATCATCAGGAGCTCTTCACTGTACACACAGCAATGGAATATGTTGTAAAGGTTTGCTGACATATTCCATTGCTGTGTGTGTGCAGTGAAGAGCTCCTGATGATGGACAGAGGAACTGTCCGAAACATGTAGAGTTTTATTCCAAAAATAAATTTGAGAAATTGATGCATCAGGTTGGTTTTATTATAAGAATTTATCACGATGCACGGTCACCTGAACGTCAAATATTAACTGTCATCAACACACACGTTAAGACGTGTGAACTTTTGTGGAAAGGTGTAATTGCTTTTTGTTACGTAAGGGAATAGTGTGGTCTCCTGAAAACGTCTTTGGGGAGGTGGCAGACTGGCACGCCAAGAACAGGTGTCTTGCGGTGACACCTATAAGGTTTGACGCAGTTCTTTGAATGGGAAATGAAGCTTATTGTTTGGGACCTTCATTATTTCCACGTTTAGTTTTAATACACTTTGCACTCGTTCACCAGACTTTCCCACTACATTATTCGTGGTCTTGTCGAGTACTCTTTTCGCCAGATTCTCTGTTCTTCATTTTCATTTACGCATTAGGCTAATGTAAAAATTTAAAACCAATTAGCCCCCATGTCGTGTGACCTGTTCTTATAAATAAATTTCTCGCGCAGTAATCTTTCAGTTTCTATCACAACACATTTATTGGTTACTGGCCATAAAGCAGAAACCGGCGTTTTGCGAACAGTCATGTTACAATCTCTAAGGCTTTTGTCAGCAGAGGGCGGCATCCAAAAGTTGACATTAACCTTGTAAGGCCTACTGATCACTTTATGTACCATCAGCTGTGACGTTAAAACTCTATATGGTACATTGTGTTTATTTGTTGTGTACGGGTCTCAGAATAAACCGCGACTTTTACCTATCACTAACAGATTGGTTTTGTGTAACCGAGGTGGACAGTGTTCACTGCGCGGTACGCACTGAGTACTTATATTAAAACATACACTTCTCGCTTTTAAAGGTTTAGTAAGTGGCATTAGTTTTAACGTCAAATATGTAATATGAAGACTGCAGAACGACAATAAAGTAAAATTGAATATGTAGCTATATATGGGCCTCGAAACGTTGGCTTATTCTCCTTTCAACCACCTGACGCGGCTGGTAGCCCGTGAGGATTTCATTGAATGAAAATCCTTAAAAATATTGATTAATAGTCGATGTGCCATTTATCGCTTAGCGTATCTTGTTGTCTGTTGGGAGATGACACTGCGAATATCTTTGTTATTAATTATTTAAAACATATTTTACGTGTTGAAATTTGTGTATATGTTTAAGTATTCTATATATTCCCGTCTATTATACAGTGTTTATTTTTTATGACTGAAGAGAGCTTAGTTCAATTTGGCCGCACGTGTGAGCTGCTGTAGCAGTTGCGGTTTCAATGCGTTCGCGTACGGAGCGCTCTTTCTTTTTAATTGTTTCGTGGTACGCAGTTGAAAAATATAGCGTTCACTGGCGGGTGTATGAATTTTGCAAATTTTCCAAAACATAAAATCTACTTCTCAGTCTGCTTACAGATCCGTACCGACTTAAAGGAACATTATACGCCTTTATAAAGGCGCGTGTATATATATATATAAATATATATATATATATATATGCACTATGTATATAAGAAACTAAAATGTGAAATGCCGATTTAATCAGAGCAGTCTAAATCTGTCAGTAGGCCTAAGAGCATAAACCCTTGACGTCGAAAGGCACTTTAAGAAATTATTGCCGATTACATTTAAGACAGTCTCACGCTACACGTCGCACAACGCACATCCATAGCCAGGCTCATTCTGAACAGTATACGACTCACACAATACACAAGACATGCTGCCACAGCACCAACTCAACGTAACGATGTAAATCACTGAGTGTTTTTAA
>Ga0123352_10015853_pt1 | contig 11998 bp, 5 predicted proteins | sample TergutLab28metaG_FD_89700 | JGI IMG/M metagenome (GOLD analysis project Ga0123352, IMG submission 89700) | Labiotermes labralis P1 segment gut microbial communities from Petit-Saut dam, French Guiana - Lab288 P1 | ecosystem: Host-associated > Arthropoda: Insects > Digestive system > Gut ...
CTGAAGGCGTCACCCTCCTTTCTTATATCAAGATCGTCACTAGACCTGCTTCGCGCTTGAACGTGCGTTGAACAATTCACGCAGACACAGAAATAGGCCTGCATCACAGCTGCTGAATTTTCACCACAAACACAAAAAAAAACGCTGAAAATTTTTAGCAATCCTGCTTCGGGTTCAGAAAGTATCGGCTTCAAGTATCGATCTGCATACCGGCAATCCAGTTGTTTGCGATTTTTTAATATCAAATGGTAATTTGACAAGTAGGTCCAATAAATCGTATGTTATACCCACATTCTTAGGTTATTTAACGACGCTGTTTTGACAAAACCACCAAATATGTGGAGGTAAAAGTAAGGTCCATGTGCACGTCATGACGAAGGATGCAAGGGGAAGTAGGGTTCTGACTCCCCCTGTTCTTAAATTCTACACGAGGCGCAAGTTTCCCCTCTGGAGAACGAAACCGCAGTACATATAAAATACGAAGTTCAGAAGACCCCATGAAGTTTCTGGAAATACAAAATCTCTTGCCTCTGCTGTAAACCGAACCGCGGATGGTCCACTAAACCGACAACGTTATCCCGGCTACAAACCCCATCAAATGAGAAGAAAACGTAATACCGAATAGGTAAGGATTTGGAAGGAAACATATTTCACCTCCATACTTACTTATTTGCCTGAAGAGAATGCAGGGAGCGACAAACCCCTCAGCAAAGTACCCGGTATCCCGTAGGATATTCGAACTGGGTACCTCTGGCACATAAGTCTACATTGTTGCCACTACACCGATCTGGTTGGTGTCTATGAAACAATAACGGTACACATTACAATTGAATGTTTTTTCCATTTCCAGTCCCGTATCTGTTTGCATGTACCAAGCGTTCAGTTTTTAGGTGCGTTCTCAAAATTGCGAAAAGCGACTATTAGTTTCGTCATGTCTGTTAGTCCGTATGTCTGTTCGTCCGCATGGAACAACTCGGCTCCCACTGGACAGAATTTCATGAAATTTTATTATCGTGTATTTTTCGAAAAAAAAAACTTTCGAGGAATTCGAGTTTCATTAAAATCGGATAAGAATAACGGGTACTTTACATGAAGACCACCAGATATTTTTTTACCATATCTCGCTGAGTTCTTCTAAGTATGAGAAATGTTTCAGACAGACCTTGTAAAGGAATCAAAACACACATTTTCGGTTCTTTTTTTTTTTTTTAAATCGTGCCGTTTATGAGATAATGTGGAAAAATATTGTAAAGCGGAGCAGGCCAAAGATAACAATACGGCGCATGCGCATTGTATGTTGGATAACTAAGACTACACACACACACAATATGTAATATTTATTGCTTTTCCGATAAAACAATGTTTGCAAGAACGCGCCTCAGTGTAACATTATACTTATGTTACCCTGCGTTGTTAATCTTCTGCTGTGATTTGTAATATTTCCAGCATACATAAAATCTAAAATAAGAAAATCTTTTCCTTTGTTAAATATGATCATTTCCTTCTCAAGGCGAGGTCTCAATTCAAGCGAGAGTTTGTTTATTTTTAATTATTTCTTTGCGTTCTCCCACGCAAGACGCTGATTCTCGGGGTCAACATTAGCTGTTCTATGTAATGAAGAGGCAAACCAGCACCTGAGACCCATCATCCCCAAGCAATTATTACAATTAGGTTCTTTTATATTTCTGAGGTGAGAAATAAACAATTTACTTCGGAAATGTGACGTTGGTTGCCAAAAAAATTTGCAGGAGTTTAAAATTTATCGTGACCTTCGCGTGTTGTTGGTGCAGACACTTGCTTACAACCGGCTGGTAGGTAATTTAATGGCCAACAGATAGGTCAATTTAAAGCTGAACCCAGACGCACAGTAAGCTTAAGAATTAATTTTTTCGCATCATATAATAAGCAATATAACTTGCCACAGGGTAGAATAGGTGTTGAAAATGATACCATCTCTCAGTTAAGCTTCACAACTGGTAAACAGATAATTAATTACTGTCTGACGTTCTTTTCTAGAAACTGCCAATCCTATTGCCAAGTTTAACGGTAGTTACATGACTCACACGGGTCCAGTATTATCATCGCACGTCCAGTTATTCTGAACCGCCTTACACAGTCCAGTGCAATAAGTTACAGTTGACAGGCATGTGCAATAGTGTAGGGCTATCATGTGTTTCATTTTTCTTGCGTACGAAGTACAGCTTATTGCAGATGATTTCCATTCTGGAAGATTACATAAGGAGGAAATTGCTTGAGAAGTGACGTAAGCAGTTCAAAATAAGCTTTCCTGGTATTCAGCTATTCTAAATCAAGCATTCCTGACATTTGAAGGATGTCACTTCCATCTCTTGTTATAACAGGTTGTTAATGGCATTACATAATGTATACATACTGTATAGGTACACATATCCTTGCTTTATATAATATATGGACATCATTATTATCATTTGGCAATGCAACCCTTTGTGGATTTTCGCCTTCTCACCCAATTCCCCCCAAGTTCTTCTGTCCTTAGCTATTTCCTTCCAGTTTTTAACTTAACAGACCTATATAGACTTGCACATATACATACATATATATATATATATATATATACACTTATTCACATACACACACACACACACACATATATATATATTTATATATACATATTCACATACACACACACATATATATATATACATACATGTGCATTTACATACACATATATTTATACGAGGGGGTGCTGATAAGTCCTTAGCCCTAAATAATTCCCGATGTCGTAGGACGGAATCGATAGTGTCGATGGAAAGAGGGGTCTGTTCATGTGCAGAATTGCAAGTCCTTTCTTGTTACAGAGGCTGAAAGAAAGCATGTCAGGAGACAAGCACGATTACAACAACATGGAGATGCGAGCTATTGTAAAGTTTGTTTTTTTTCTTCCTGCAATACAAGGTGCCGAAGGAAATTCAAGCCATTCTGACAGAAACATTAGGGGAGCATGCACCATCGTATGCCACCGTCAAAAACTGGGTGGCCCAGTTTAAACGTCGTGATTTTTCCACCTGTGATGCGCCTCGGCCTGGACGACCCAAAACAGTGACCACTCCGGAAAGTATTGATCAAATTCACGAGTTAATCTTGGAAGACCGACGGATTTCGGCTAAATCAAAAGCTGAGAAAATGGGCATCTCACATGAGCGGGTTGGGTCCATCATTCATGAAGATTTGGACATGCGGAAGCTCTCCGTGAAGTGGGTCTCGAAATGCCTGAACGCGGATCAAAAATGTTAACGGTGCCAGGCGTCTGAGCAACTTTTGGAATTTTTTTGGCGCGATCCAAATGATTTCCTGTCGCGATTAGTCACTATGGACGAAACCTGGTTATATCACTATGACCTGGAGACAAAGCAACAATCATTGGAGTGGCGGCGTAGCGGCTCACCCTGCCCCAAAAACTTCCGAGTACAAAAAATCGCTGGAAAATTTCCCTCTCGATTTTTTTTGAATCAAGATAGCATCTTCCTCATTGATTATCTTCCAAAGGGCCAAACTATCAACGCGGAGTATTACTCATCTCTGCTGGTGCTATTGAAGGACATTTTGAAGGAAAAACGCCGCGGGAAGGTTACCAACGGGGTCTTGTTCTTGCACGACAATGCCCCGGCTCACCGGACATTTGCAACCCAGAAGAAACTGGCGTACCTGGGCTTCCAGTGTCTTGATCACCCACCCTATTCTCCGGATCTGGCCCCGTCGGACTACCACCTGTTCCCTGAACTGAAAAAACGATTGATAGGTCACCATTTTCCATCCGACGCGGAGGTCATTGCTGCCGCCGAGACCTGGTTGGACGGACAAATTTCTGAATTTTTTTGAGTGGCTTACAAATGTTAGAGCAACGGGCTATGAAGTGTATTGAACTGCGTGGGGATTATGTTGAATAAGTCCCGAGTTTGGTAGCTGTAGCTTGTTTCCTTCCCGGTCAGCACACCCTCGTACAATACCGAAATATAGGGCCTTGAAGCTTGCCGTGTTTTTCGGTTCGCTGTGAGATGAATGCTCTGTACACACCTCATGCGAAATACCTCAAGCAGAACAGTGAGTAGCCACGGACCGAATTTTCAGGATTTCGAGAGTTCCAGATATTTGCTTTTCATACGCAAGTCGAGAGCGGCTCAGAGGGCCACCACTGTCTCTGCCCGAAACAAACGTAGGCTTCTTCTGAGGTTTATTGCAGACGGGGTGTGAATCTTACTACTCCTCTCCACCTAATGCCCAGGTTTATTTAGCACCACGTCACACAGGCCTTCACAGGTTTTTATGGCGTGTTGTTACGGGCCAGGTGCATCTTTAAATTTTCTTGTACGAAATAAATTTCGGTAGACACTACGAATTGTAAACAGCGATTTGTAAAGAAAGCAGATTAATTGGCCACCCTCTGTTTCAAGGTATTATACGGACATAAGCTTGAAAGGTCCCGAGGGCAATCGTACATACTATTAGAACCGTTCAACTTGCAGCTTTCAAATATGACATCCACAGAATCCACGTCGGACATATCGGAGTACCTGGCTATTTGTCAGCTAGATAAACAGTAAATGTTGCCAGACCCGACAAAATAGAGGGATTCTCCGAATTACGTAAGGCTTTCCTCCGTCAAACCATTACATAACAAAGGTTGACGTACGTCGGAATTCACTCACTACCAACCAAACATATATATCTTGTCTATTTATATAGTACATGTATGTATCCTTTTAAATCCCGTCCTTGTCGGCTGAGATATTACGCACATTGCAGTTGCGTTGACACGTTAAAAACAAATGTGGATGCAGTAAATAAGCCAATGGCAACAACGTAAAGAAGAACACGGGGAGAAGTGCATGCAAGGTTGAATTTACGTAAGTCATGGATTATGTAACCGGTATGGAGGGTTGCCTGTACATTCCGTCACCCCCTCCACCCTTCACATTATTATTCAGTAGGAAAACGGCACGCGTTTGGAAAATCTGTGATTTAATATCGTCATTTATATTTTTTGGAACATTACGTAATTTAAAATTACGTAAGTGTGGGTGTGTCTTTAACGTAATATGAACTGGAAAGACGGGGAAGGACGAGGGGTTTCTTATTTTAAGTTATTATATTTCCCTGCAAGAACTGGCAGAATCCATGTTAGCCTTTTTAGGGTGTCGCTTATTAAAAACGTAATTAAAATAGGACAAAGAAACTGGAAAGGGCCCCGTACACTCTAAGTTAAACTGTGCAGTTTAACTGTGTTAAAAAAACTGCACGATAAACTGAACTGAATGTGTGTGGGATTCCCTGAGTGAACTTCGCAATTCTCTGTGTGAAAGACGACTGGAACGGACAGTTCTGAGGCCTGTGCTATTGCCTGTCAAAACTGCGCAGTTTACTCAGTCTTTCCGTCAGGTATGACGTCACACAGTAAAATCGATCAATTCAACCGAGAGTATATAGCGCCCTGAAGATACCCTACACAAGAATGGCGCAGTGGGTTTAATTAGCCACACTACTAAATCTTCTCGCACCGCCAACACGTGCGAGAACATCAGTTTGCTGAATGATTGGCGGGAGGTTTTCACAGTCACCTCACCTGCACCGTACGCCTACCTACACCAAATGCTCGTTGAGCCACTTCCTGCGCACCGACCTCTACCTCGACGCAACTCGGATCGCTTAGACTTAAACTCTCTCAGTTATATAGAACAAAGTTTTTTAAGTTAACAGCCACGTTACAGGATTAGCCTAAATATCAACCTATTTGCCGGCCACAACTCCGCTTAGCATAGGTTACAAAATGATATAAAATATTACCAACACAACCCGCAATAGCGATTTCACTTCTAAAGACATATTGATAAGAGCTGCTGAGGGAATGTTAAATTGTTCGGCCAGATAGCAAGGAGTGAAATCAACACAATTTCGTCTTCATGTGACTTGGTTCCCGTTGTTGAAATACACAACACACATAAAATCTGACAACGCAATTACCTTACGAGGTAGAGGGCTCATTCAATAGTGAATATGCTGTAGTCCGGAAAACAAAAATATCAGGCGTTTTGCCCATGGGGGTGCAAATTGTTGTTCTCGCCACGGCGCCCGGAGAGGTTCTGGAACCGAGTGGGTATCTAGAGTTCCGTTTATGTGGATAAAATGCTCGAGTATTACGGCTAAGCGTTCACCTCCATTCAGTGCAGACTGTGAAAGTGATGGAGCTAAATCTCCGACAGAAGGCCAGGACTTGTAGTGGTTTGTTATCCACCTTTACAGCTTCCCATCAGCGATGAGCGGAGATTGTATACCCCTGTTTACACGTATCATGAAGTATAAATGTGTCAGGAATGCAATACCGAATGCTGACGTGACGTCTTGCAGGGGGAAAGAAAGGGGGGAGAAATAAATGTATCCACACCGTGACGCACGCATGCCGGCTGTGGGGCTGCGAGGTTCGAATCCAGTACATGGCACAATATTTAAGTGTTGTTCGTACAGAGATTCCTCTAATCGTATAGATTTGTTGCCGGTTTTGTGACTTTATCTCGTCATTACCAAAACTATCTCAGCATAAGCGATAGTTTGATTTGCGTAATGCAGGGTAACAAAAGTCACTATCGAATATCTATGATGCATGTTGAATAGAGACCAACTTGATGTCACTTGCTTTATTATTTCATTATTTAATGCTCAATGTGTTTCGGATGTTAATACATCCATTCTCAGGAGCTTGCGACTTATTTGTTGAGTTATTTCATGGGTTGTATTGCTCTGGTACGATGTGTGTTGGTGTTACGTTGTGGTTTGGATACCACACCACCGCAGCCAAACCACAACGTAACACCAACACACATCGTACCAGAGCAATACAACCCATGAAATAACTCAACAAATAAGTCGCAAGCTCCTGAGGATGGATGTATTAACATCCGAAACATGTTGATCAGTAAATAAGGAAATAATAAAGCAAGTGACATCAAGTTGGCCTCTCTTTATTTAACTATCAAGATGATGCACGGTCCAATAAACATAAGACCTATGATGCACTTTAAGAGGAATTGATTATTAACAGTGTGTGGGCAAATGAAGGTAGAGTAACACAAAGTCCGATACCCTGTGATTCACGTCCCCCCCCTCCCCCCCCCAAAATAATAAAACTCAAAGCGCATGAGACGAACTATGGTGGAGACCTTTGAGTGATATGGTTTTCATATGAGGGTTATGTGTGAAGAAATAAAATAAATTATTCACAAAGAAAATCAATTATTTCAGAAGTACGAAATTACATAAAATTGGTAGAATATGAAACGAATTAATAATTAAAAAGAATGCGAGCAGTAGAAGGAGTGGGCAGAAGATTCTTAAAGTGGTTTGGGCATTTAAAGCGAAAGGGAAAGAATTGGTGGACAAAAAGAATGTACGGTTGGACCCTTGCAGAAAATCACAGGAAAGAACCACGAAGCAAAGAACGGAAAGAAGAAGTCTACAAGTGGTAAATAGGCAGAGTCCTGGGAAAAAAATGAATCTTCAGGCGATAGAAATTGAATGGGCAGATGGTACGGCGGCAGCAGCTGTAGGCTTATGGGCATAAAGCAGATAACTACCACTACCGCTCTTACTACAACTACTACTACTGTTAAGTCTGAAGCCTACCCGGCATTCGCAGGTTCATTATCCACGGCAACACGCTTCCAAATCCAAAGTTCGCTCACCAAGAAATCAATTACAAAGATTTACCGGTCGTTCCATCGCCATATGCACTCAGCAACTCACCACCACCATTACTATTCCAGTACTGCCAATGGCCACTTCCTCAAACCTAAATTTCTCTACACATATAAAGTACAACGTATCAGGCAAAAACACAACAATTTTATTACATAAAATGCTATTTTAGGGCGACATGTTTCGACTCTTTCTGAGTCATCTTTAGGCCCTCTAAAGTACAGAACCAAGGTTAACAATGTTTAGAATGCATTCTGGGATCCCAAAAGCTTACAATAGGTAGTATAATTGCTGCAAAATTACATGCGTACATCTGTGCCTAGTATAAGCGTTTGGGATCCCAGAATGCATTCTAAACATTGTTAACCTTGGATATGTATTTTAGAGGGCCTAAAGATGACTCAGAAAGAGTCGAAACATGTCGCCCTAAAATAGCATTTTATGTAACAAAATTGTTGTATTTTTGACTGATACGTTGTACTTTATATGTGTAGAGAAACGCAGCGGGATGACTAACGTTAGAATTTCTCTTGCTGTGTCCGTTTCCCAAAAACTACTACTACTACTACTATTACTACTACCACCACCACTACCACTACTAGTACTACTTCCTCTTCTTCTTATTCTACTACTACTACTACTACCACTACTACTACTTATACTACTATTACTACCATCACTACCACTACTACTAGTACTACAGCTACTAGTACTACTACTACTTCCTCTTCTTATTCTACTACTACTACTACCACCACCACCACCCCACCAATAATGACCATTTAGAACTAATACCTTTCTACTACTGCTACAACTACTCTAACTGCCATCACACTCCTAGCAATATAACCTTGGTGAATCATACAACTAACGTATTGTTTATGCTACAGACGACTGAGGTCCAAGGTCACTCATTCGAGACTTCTACGCCCGCTAAAGACATCTTGTAAGGCTCCTTGGACGAGTGACTGGTCTCACATGTCACCGCATAGTTCGTAATCAAATAAATCATAAGATCTTACGATAGGCTAGGCATGTTGCAGGGGCGAGGGATTAAGAATGCATACGCCAGTACCAAATTTTAATTAGTTACAAATATATGGCAGACTGAGAAAGAGCTGAGGAAACTTGAGCAAGGATTTACGAGTAGGCCGGGTCCTTCAAGGCTACGTCGTTACAACACCCAGTAGCACTGTGAATGGTCACCATTTTCCGGAGGAATCTGCTGTCACAAATTCCACCGTAAAGACTGCGACGAAGTGTCAGTCAGCAACAGTGGTATACAAACAACACTACAGAGTGCCATAACACAGACGACCACAATTTAAATTTTCACACACATAAAAATGTCAAATCTCTCTTCTTTTTTTTTAATCCTTGCACCGTGCATTTTGAAATCTACGCAGTTCACCCACCAACAAATGCAATATTTATTGACTTGGTTAAAAGTTTTAAATTTACATTAACCTTTAGACGCCTAATGTCAACTATAGTTGACGTACCGCACCGCTAACCTCTAAAGTTGCATTTCATGTATTTATTCAACAAATATAGATACCGAATATTTTAAACATGGTATATACTCTCCGTTTTTTTTTTCTCTTCTAAACGCAGTTTGTTTCATTAATCTAACGTATTTGGTTCCTGTATTATTCACATTTTATATACAGGTGTGCTAAAATTAAAAAAATAATTCCGGCGCCAAAAGGTTAAAATACACAATAATATCGCTCGTACATGTTTCGGTCTTTAATGGTCATCATCAGGGAGATTTATCTGTACTTAACTAAAGTTACATTTATGTTATATGTTATATATAACTTTAGTTAGGTGCAGATAAAGCTCCCTGATGATGGCCATTAAAGACCGAAACATGTAGGAGCGATATTATTGTGTATTTTAATGTAAATTTAAAACTTTTAACCAAGTTAATAAATAGTGCATTTGTTGTTGTGTGAACTAGGCAAATCTCTTATTTGACATGGAGGTGACGGTAATACGTTGCTGGATTGGAAATGTGAAGGAAGTGGATCAGGATAGTGGCCAATAGCGAGCTAACATCAGGTGCGCTGAACACTTTTATTGTGTACCTGATTCAAAGATGGGACCGTGTACTGCGTAGTTAGCAGTCATTCTACTTGCCGTCGTACAAACATTGTGTTTTCCAGAGAGTGAGGGTTGTTACAGCGACGATGGTGCAGGTCCCAACCTTCCGGGATGTGACTCTGTGGAGGCCGGTTAGAACCCAAAAATCTTTCGGAAAAATTTATTTCTTTTCTCGGTTACACGTCGAATGCCATAGAACAGCCGATATATTTATGAAACTAAAACACCTAAAATGCCATCACACATTTTGCTGAGCCACTACGATTTTTTTTCATACCCTAAAACCAATTTCAATATGATCCCTTTTAATGTTACTATTTTCTTTCCATCTCGAATTCGAAATATCCCTAACAATATATTTTTTTCACATTTCGCTTCTCCATCCGAAAGTTATATGCACTTTAACCTAAACGCCTTGAGATGAAAATTATTTACTGATTATACACTTGTCCAGGCAGTGTATAGCCCTTTGGGTTCCAAGGCTCACACCGTCTCTTGGTCCCGCCCAGGTTCCTACCTGATGGAGATCGCCTCGTCTTTACCAACGAACAAATCCACTGCAGCGTCCAATCGACTGTATGTTCATCTGTATCATACTGCTGGCAAGCCGTGTGGTCGGTTAGGATGTCCGGTGGCAGCAGTTGCCGCCACTTGACCACTGTAGACTACTAGCGTATGTTAGTCCTGACTGTTGCTGCCGAAGGCTACTATCACGGTGTAACTGACGAGACCTCAGCCTGAGCCTCCAACATCATTTCGCAGTTCGCCTTACGACAGGCCCATAGCTTCTTCCAAAACGATTTCTCCATACATTTCGATCTAGTGCTTCCCCCTTCAATTTCCAGTATCTTCTCGCTGCCGTACAGTCATCCAGTATCTGCCCACGTCTTCTTCGTCTCCCTGTCACTTCTTACATTCGTTTATCTTTCCATGAATAATGTGATTTAGAAGGCAGTTTCTATACAAGATGTGACCAACCAAGTTAGCCTTCCTTTTTTTTACTGTACGTGTGATGTTCTGCTCTTCTTGACTCTATGCAATACTTTTTCATTTTTCATATTCAACAAAAAGACTATGACGCATTAAGTATTGTTTTCTGTGGCCTCACGATGCAAATAGCGTCATATCTAATCGGTATTCGAAACCCCAAGATAAAACGCCATTTTTTTAAGTTAAACCACTCAACTCAACCTAGTTCAGAAGTTAAGAAGGCGTGAATATTACACCCACGCCTCCCACACACCATTGTGCAGACCTTGCTGGTGGCGTGGCAGAGGTAGGAAGAGTTCTGCTGAGCGAAATGTTGGTCGAGTCTTTGTAAAAATAACTAAGATCTGGACAGCCCTTACAACAGACTGGAAGCTCACACAGGAAATGGCGATACGAAATGGAAATGAACAGCTTTGTGTAGTCTAATGGAATACCTGTTGTGATTTGCCTTTGTCAGTAATGGTGTCACTTTTAAGCGCGTTCGCATCCCTGTGGAGCACCTATTAAAATTCTCTATATGTCCGACTGTATGAGCATAAATCAAGATCCACTGAATGCGCCTTCATAAACTCTGATATTGAAGACATTTACGTGAAAATACCCAGTCACTTCACATTTAACCTTTTGACGCCTAATGTCAACTATAGTGGTCGTACCGCACCGCTACAGTCTAAAGTTGCATTTTATATTTTATTCAACAAATATAAGTACTGAATATTTTAAACAAGATATATACTCTCCGTTTTTTCTCCAAAATGCAGTTTGTTTCATAATTCTAACGTATTTGGTTCCTGTATTATTCACATTTCATATACAGGGTGTGCTAAAATTTAATCATCTTATAAACCACTAAAATTTACATTAAAACTTAAATTAAAACTTCTCCTACATGTTTCGGCCTACGACCATCATCAGAGAGCTTACAATTGAGAATAGCTAAAGTCACGTTCATAAAAAATAGTCGGTAAAAGCACGTGGTTATGGACTATGTGGTGGTGTGGCGGCATGCTGCCACACCACTGTGTTCAGTGCAACACACTCAACACAGCAAACAGTACACATACCATACCTATGACATGCTGCCACACCACTGTGTTCAGTGCAACTCACTCAACACAACAAACAGTACACATACCATACATATGACACACTGCCACACCACTGTGTTCAGTGCAAC
>Ga0123352_10015855_pt1 | contig 11997 bp, 8 predicted proteins | sample TergutLab28metaG_FD_89700 | JGI IMG/M metagenome (GOLD analysis project Ga0123352, IMG submission 89700) | Labiotermes labralis P1 segment gut microbial communities from Petit-Saut dam, French Guiana - Lab288 P1 | ecosystem: Host-associated > Arthropoda: Insects > Digestive system > Gut ...
ATACATACATAAAACTACAGTATTACAGGATGTATTGGAGCATGCTGTAAAAAATAATAAAAAAATATACATACATACATACATATATGTATACATATATACATACATACATACATTCATATGCTGAAACCCATACGAATCATAAAAAATTATGCGAACTTACATAATTTACAAAGAATACAATAAGATTTTCCCCGATGTCAGTATTCTGTGCGGTTACTTCTGTTTAAATAAAATAAAATAAAATAAAATAAATATAACTTCAGTGTTTGTATTTCCGGGCGAAATCCACTTATTGTTACTGGTGGGAGCCGATCATTGACTGAATATTTAAGCGTAAAGGCATTGGGTGTAGGACGGAGAAAATTACGTAAATTTAAGCCTAAATTTTAAGTAGCACCTGTTACTGTCAGGACGACCAGAAGAAGGTATCAGAGGCGGTTCATACAGCGTTGAGAGAGGGAGGTCTAAAGCAAGCACAACATCGCTGTTATACGAAACTTACCCGGACATTGGTTATAAGGATCGACGATTAGCCAGATTGCTTTAGTTATTCGGGAAATTTTGTCGAGAATTCTACAAAACTAACTTGCCTCGAAATCAATGGTCATAGGATCACGTACAGTACAATGTTATAGCTTCTATAGCTTCACATCCGGCGTGGTCGAAAGATTTAGATGCAGGTACATATTGTAAATAATAACAGCCCAATATCAAATGCCAGTATAGCCTTTTCCTTAGAAAAATTTAATTATAAGCACATTCTGCATATCAGGATGGATCACCGTCCAAATTAAACCGGATAAGGAATGTTCTACTGTACATACATACATACTTACATAATACACACATACGTAATTACATATATATAAATACACATATACGTACACGCATACATGCATATTTACATATATATATATATATATGCACACAGGAGTATATGCATACATGCATACTTACATCGTACATAATACATAAACATATACATACAAACACACATTCATACATAATTGCATACATACATAAACATATAACACATAAAACATTTATACATATATATATAAACAAACATATTACATACACACACAAACATATGCACACGCATACAAACAAAAATGCATGCATGCTTAAAAAAATAAATAAATACAAAACTTACAAATATACCTACATAATACATAATCTACATATATTTATATTCTTACACATACACGTGACACATGTGTAGTTTACACGTATGTAAGTTATATATATATATTTTACGTGTATTGCATATTAATGAGAACTTACAGATTTTATTATAAGCTGTAAAATATTTCCCATGGCGGCGGTGTCCTGTGCGGTTGCTCCTGTTTAAATAAATTAAGATAATAGAACTTTCGTGTTTGTCTCTCTGGACGAAAACCATTTGATATTACTGGTGGGAGCCGATCACTGACTGAATACTTTAGCCTAAAGGCACTGGGCGCAGCACGGAGAAAATTACATAATTTTAAGCCTAACTTTTAAGTAGCAACTGTTACTGTCAGGACGATCAGAGGAAGGTAACAGAGGCGGTTCATACAGCGTTGTGGGCGGGAGGTCTAAAGCAAGCACAACATCGCTGTAACATGAAAAGTGTATGAAAATAATTTTAATGAAGCAGCTTGAAGAATAGCCAATGAATTACATCCGGGAAAATACAGACAAACGTTAAGTTTTCCCTGTCCACGACATGGAGGCATATAGCGGGAGAAGAGGTACAGCTCCACTCATTCTTAGCCTCGACAGTAGCCGGAGGCGAGTGGATAATCTAAGGCTCCGGCCGTTTTAAACCCGAGAAAGAGACGCGGTACCCACTGCATAGGAGGTCAGTTGGGCCCCAGAACAGATCTGGACTTTTTGAGAAAAGAAAAATCTCTTGCTTCCACCGTGGTTCGAACTCCGGACCGTTTAGCCCATAGTCTAGACGCCATACCGAATACGCTACTACGGTTCCTGATATCCGTCTGGGATGATATGAAAATGATTTAGTAAATGTTTGTAGCTTCTCCTGCCTCGTTCACTGTACAACTGATGATATCTCTCTCACTCGAACGGCAGATTCACGTTTCAATGTTCAAGCAATGTGGTCAAATGTCAATGTTTCTCTGTTTAGTATTGCTCACGGAACCCTAATAATTCTACAAAACGTACTAAGGAGGCCACGTCTGTCAAAAATAGGTGAAATATAAGACTAGATACCAGCAATTGTTTATCTTTTATTTGCATTACGTTTAAAAATTAGACTGCTAAACTCAATCTGAACGACAACCTGATCGTTTGGCCTGACGAATCGACTCTGTTCATAGCGATCTGTGTGAATGATTTGAATGCAGAATAGTGAAGCTTCTGGATTGAAGCAACGATTGAATGTCTGCATTCAGTCAGTGACGGAATGATTAGTGTCCAATGTCGCCACAAGAATTTTAATTCGTACGTACAAAATTACGACCGCCAAAAAACTCTTCCCTCTTTAGGAATTTCCGTTTCTCGGAACCCCTGACACCCCAATGTGGTACCCATTTTCAGAAACACAGCCTTGTGTAAACAACAATGATCCTACTCTTTCACTACAATAATATAAATACTGATCATCTGGACAGGTCAACATCAGAAGACTATCTTTCCTGACAAAATGAGAGATTAATAATAACATGAAGAAATATCCTGTTCAAGTAACAGCGACAGTAACATGCACAACTGATCGGATTGTAGCGATATTATTTGTTACGAAACGTAAGTTTCGTCATGTTATTTAGCTTACAGACAATTACCTAAATATACAAACATGCAGTTTGCTTTATAATAACTGGTACCAAATACAACTCAATACATTTCCAACAATATTTACGATGTATTGTACAGCCTCATGCCAAAGCGTAAATCGCCTACATCTACAACAAATTGCACCGTCACTCAGCTTTCTCCTTACAACTCAGTCTGTCCTTCAAACAATGCGTTTTTATGTGCTCCATCCGGTCCTCAATAAGAGCATCGAAAATTTCCTTTTCAGAATTATCTAGCTGATCATTATAGCGGTATATGGTCCTTTCCGTGTGATGTAAGGACTAAACTATTAGATAGTGTCTAGATTAAGTTTTGTCTGTAAAATTTTAACAAAATCCGGTTATTTTCATTTCTAGATATTCGACTTACGTCTGAGGAAATTGAGTATTGCAATATATCTTGAATTTACGCTTACCTGCAACGAACAAGACTGCAAAAACAACTAACACAAATAATATGGAAATTTTCAACATTTTGAATTGTATCTCTTGCAGTGATGTTAGTTGAAAAGTCAGAAAGTAAAGTCGGTCTAACTAGTCCAGTTGCAGTATATATTATGTAGCTTTATCACTACCCAAGGTGACTAATCCCTACCAGTCAGCTACTTAGTATTTCAAGGAAAACAAAAAAATTAAATTGATAATTTGAAAACGAGTCATTGTCGGCCTCTTCTAGGTGACACACATCCTGTTGTTGGTTGTCGCATGGAACGTATGAGACAGCACAAGAGTGACGACTGCCGGTTATATAACACGTTAACATAATTACACAGAACTTGGAGGATTTTTTAATTCAGTGTAAATGTGGGACAGGTAGGAAAAATAGTTTTAAAAACGTCTATTTCCAAAGATTTCCCTGCAGTATGTCATAGTGGCACAGAGAGCGATTATAGACAAAGAAACCGTACACATTGTTAAACTCAGTGCTGCACAAGGGTGGGTTTTCAGCGCCAACTTCCGACAGATTTACTACCAAAATACAATCCCGGTACCCATTTTACAGGAAGCTAGCGGCAGCGTTATGAAAGAATGGTTAAAACAGATTTTTATTTAGAAGTAGTAGTAGTAGTAGTAGTAACCAGCTGATGGCATGCAATCAAGTGGACCAGTTGGACACTAAATAGTTAATTCCATCTGCTTTGAAATCCGAAGGAGAATAGTGTAACATTGTATAAAAATGTGGGATATGACGTTGTGTCTTTATGAAAGTAATTCCCGACAGCACTGTACCATATCACACAATACTTTCAGCTTCAGTAGCACGGCAGTGAGCACCTCACATGTTTCATATTTCTTTTTCATAAAAAATAAAACAGAGGGGAAAAACGAACACACAAGTACGAAAAAAAAGAATAGGAGATATTCAAATAATTGTCCAAAGTTAAATTATACGTTTCCAATATTTTTTTAAATGCTATTCTTAAGTAAATAACAGAGGTTTCAGTTTCGTCCAAGAAATATTTGATGTACATTTTCATTGTATACTTGAAAATATTTATAACAAGAATTGATATTTTCTGTGACATAATTAGTATGTAGGTTTACTGGAGTGACTGTAAGGCATGAACCAGAAACACAGGGATATTTAGTACTTCGTTTATTTTATGAAGCATTAAAATTACAAGCACAATTTCCCATTAGTCAGAGCTGCAATTTGTGTCTTCCTGGTATAATGCTTGATTATGCAAGTAGACACAAAGCTGTGGTTCAGAGATGAGGCATATTGTGTGGTGCACACATTTGCCTTGTGGCTGCAGAACACAAAACTAGATTTATGTTTCTTAATGGTCCAAATCTTGTGGGAAAATAGTTATGCTAATACGTCCTTTATTACAGCAAAAAAGAATTTTATTACACCCTTGAGGAATTTCTGATCATCTGAAATCTGATCTGAAGAGTAACCTAGTCTCCTGAAGATCTCAGCAACTGAGTCTATCACTTCAGCCAAATTTCCTTCGATCTGGAAGAAGAAATAAGAGAAAGAAAAAAGATACAATTTTAGAACAGCTTCATAACAAATGACTTAAAATTATGTTGCATTAACATTCACATGCACATATAATTGTACCTCGGCATATATACGTGCAAAAATACATACGTACATACATACACACATAGACATTAAATAAATAAATAAATATGTAATATATATAAATACATATATGCACACATACAAAATACACACACATATTAATAATATATATATTTTTATTTATACGAATATACATACATAAACACATGCATACAAACATACATATAAACACACACACTTATATAATACGTACCTACACATATATTATATACATATATATAGACATTTTTTTATTTATAATACAAGCATGCTGCATTACTTGTAGTAATACTACATGCTAGGTTTGCATTTCCTGTTTAAAGTTAGGAAGTGCCGATGTTAACATTTTTGTTTGTACAGCATGTCCTTTACAGTATTAGAATTACTATTACTTGTCAATTACACATGTGTAGCTTATATCTCGTTGGCTGTACTTCACAGAATTATAAAGGTAACAGTTGCAGTAAGGTTCTTTTAACTAATGTTACAATTCTATTTGTTTGGTAAATATGAGGAATGTTTTCAAATGTTTACTTGCTAAATCCTCGTTGCTAACTGGCCAGCTCCCGGTTTTTAAGAATTTCCTGTTTAAGTAAGTCTCTTTGTTTTTTATGGCTTGTGCAGTTGTTGAGTATGTGGTCTAGAGTTTGATCCTCCGTGTTGCAGGGGCACGTTGTGTTATCCGTTATTTTAAATATGTATAGGTACGACTTGGTTTTACCATGACCAGTTACTAGTGCCGTGAAGTTCGGGTTTATTGTTATTCGGCGGTGAATCCTGTCCCGTACGTTTGGGAAGAACTGCTTCGTTACTGCAGCCTTATTACACCCTTCCCATTCTTCTTCCCATGTAAGTGTGGCTTCTTCTTCGAGTTCACTGTATAGGGTGGTCTTGGGAATTCTGTCAAAGTCGACTGGAATATCTTTGTCACTATCTGCGTCTTGGCTAAGCGGTCAGCTAGTTCGTTACCAAGGTTACCTGCGTGTGCCTTGATCAACGAGAACTCAATCGTCCATTTAGCACTTCTGAGGTTAATTAGCCTATTCCTGATTTCTTCAATAAGGTAGTTATGCTTGCTTACATTCTTCAGAGAGTCAATGGTAATTCTGCTGTCGGTGTATACTCCTATTGTGCGGGGTTTATTGTCCGCGATTCATACATACATACATACCTACACACTTACATAGTACTAACAGCATAAACAACCTATACATACACAGTACAAGCATGCATACCCACACGCACACATACATACATGCAAATGTATATACACAAATACATAACTACATATGTAAATACATACATATGTACATATACATATTTACATACATACATATATAATACACAAATACATATACACATACTTACATAATACATATGTAAATATATGTACAGTACAACTCCACTTACCCGGTCGTTGGTTATTAGGAACGACAATTAGACGGATTGTCTTAGCTCTTCGGGAAATTTTGTCGAGAATTCTACAAAACTAACTTGCCTAGAAATTACCCGTCTTCGGATCACGTACAGTACAGTGTTATAGCTGCTAGAGGTTCACATCCGGCGTGGTCGAAAGATTTAAATGCAGGTATTTATTGTAAATAATAACAGCCCAATATCAAAGTGCCAGTGTAGCCCTTTCTTAGAAAAAGTGAATTATAAGCACATTCTGCATATCAGGATGGATCACTGTCCAAATTAAACCGGATAAGTGGTGTTCTACTGTACATACATAAATAATTACATAATACACAATACATAATTAAATGTATATTAATACATATATACGTACACGCATATATGCATATTTAAACATACACAAATGTATGTATGTATATATATATATATACACACAGGAATATATACATACATGCATACTTACAAACTACATAATACATACACATATACATACAAACACATTCATACATAATTGCATACATACATAACATATAACACATACAAAAATTTTACAAACAAAAATATTACATACACACCTACATACACACACAAACATATGCACACACATACACACATACAAACAAAAACGCATGCATGCTTAAAAAAATAAATAAATACCAACATACATACCTAATACATACATCCATATATACATAACCTACATATATTTACATGCTTAAACACACACGTGTAGTTTACACGTATGTAAGTTACATACATATTTTACGTGTATTGCATATTAATGAGAACTTACGGAACTTATTAAAGGCTGCAAAGTATTTCCCGTGATGGCGGTGTCCTGTGCGGTTGCTCCTGTTTAAATAAATTGAGATATTAGACCTTTCGTGTTTGTCTCTCTGGACGAAAACCATTTGATATTGCTGATGGGAGCCGATCACTGACTGAATACTTTAGCCTAAAGGCACTGGGCGCAGCACGGAGAAAATTAGATAAATTTAAGCCTAACTTTTATGTATCAACTGTTACTGTCAGGACGATCAGAGGAAGGTAACAGAGGCGGTTCATACAGCGTTGTGGGCGGGAGGTCTAAAGCAAACACAACATCGCTGTAACATGAAAAGTGTATGAAAATAATTTTAATGAAGCAGCTTGAAGAATAGCCAATGAATTACAGCCGGGAAAATACAGACAAACGTAAAGTTTTCCCTGTCCACGACATGAAGGCATATTTAGGGAGAAGAGGTACAGCTCCACTCATTCTTAGCCTCGACAGTAGACGGAAGCGAGTGGTTAACTGTAGGCTCGAGCTGTTTCACTTCGGCGAAATAAACCCGTTAAGTCCAACAAATTTCATCCTTCTTGGTTTGATGACACTAACAATCTTTCATAATAAGTACAAATTCTGATGACAGTCTTTATGCCATCCTCTGCTACACTTACTTTTTCGTAGTGTCTGTTAGGAAGTGTGTAAATATTCCTCCGGCACCCACTGTCAATTCTTTCGTAAAATCACTTATGATATTCAATTGGGATTCAAATTTCAGATTGCTCTTGCAAATTTACGCACAAATCTTGATAAAATACACGTGTATAAATATATCTTTAAAAATCTAATGTGATATAACAATATATCCACCTATCTTGTATCCAGCAGTATTGTAAACCTAAGTAATGTCACAGGCCACAAATCATGACGAAATATCCTGTTCAAGTAACAGCGACAGTCACATGCACAACTGATCGGATTGTAGCGATATTATTTGTTATGAAACGTAAGTTTCGTCATGTTATTTAGCTTACAGATAATTACCTAAATATACAAACATGCAGTTTGCTTTATAATAACTGGTACAAACTACAACACAATACATTTCCAACTTTATTTACGATGTATTGCACAGCCGCATGCCAAAGTGTAAATCGCCTACATCTACAACAAATTGCACCGTCACTCAGCTTTCCCCTTACAACTCAGTCTGTCCTTCAAACAGTGCGTTTTTATGTGCTCCATCCGGTCCTCAATAAGAGCATCGAATATTTCCTATTCAGAATTAACTGACTGTTCATTATAGCGGGATATGTTCTGTTCTGTGTGAGGTATGAACTAAACTATTAAATAGTGTCTAGATTAAGTTTTGTCTGTAAAACTTTTAAAAAATCCGGCTATTTCCATTTCTAAATGTTCGAGATACGTCTGAGGAAATTGTGTATTGCAATATATCTTGAATTTACGCTTACCTGCAACGAACAAGACAGCAACAACAACTAACACAAAGAAGATGGAAAGTTTCAACATTTTGAATTGTTTCTCCTGTAGTGATGTTCGTTGAAAAGTCAGAGAGAAATGTCGGTCTAACTTGACCGGTTCCAATATATATTTTGTAGCATTGTCACTACCCACGGTGACTAATTCCAACCAATCAGTCGCTCACTATTTCACGGAAAACAAATAACGTATATTGATAATATGAAAATTAGTAACTGTCGGCCTTCTTTAGGTAACACGCATCCTGTTGATTACTGTCGTATCGAATGTATGAGATAGTACAAAATGACGACTGCCGGTTATATAACACGTTAACACAATCACATATTCCGAACTTGGAGGCTTTGTGAATTTACTCAAAAAAGCCGGGAATATGTGAATAATATTTTAAAGTACTTTTCCCCAAGTTCTGCCAACATTATTTCATGGTGACACAATGGGTGAATATAGGAACAAATCTATACATTTTTAACCCCATCGCTGCACAAGAGTGGGGTGGCCATCACAACCTTCGGGCAAATTACCTCGCAACATAATTCCCCGCTACCCTTTTCAAATGGAATTGTGGAAATATAAAGAAAAATGGGGATATCAGATTTTTATCTACTACTACTACTAGTAGTAGTAGTGGTAGTAATAGTAGTAGTAAAGCAGCTGGTGGCATACACACAATTGGCCGTGATGAACTCCAAGTGGTGACAATGGAAATGGGGCCAATCACGTATAAAATACCCTAACTATGACACTTTTAAGGTCAACAAGCCTCTTCATTAATTCACAAGAGCCCATTAATTTTTCAGTTTATCCTATTTATTTCCGAATTTTTTTTATTATTACCATTATTACTTTACTTCAATTTACATTTATCGTGCATTACTTTCCATTTACTTCGCTGTCTGTTTTCTTTTCTGGATCCTAAATTGAAATTCCTTCCTATCTCAGTCTGTAGGTACACACCTGAGCCCCGGTGGGCCTCCTACAACTCCCAATCCCACACTCCCTCCCCTAACATCTCACCCATAACTATGCTATAACACATCCCATGATTTTCGTTTGGCCAGTCCTTTTGGACGCTAAAACCTGCACATGAAACTTAAAGGACACTTCGAAACGTCAAACACTACTTGCTCAACGACACATTATATCACCGCATCTGATTTTATTCTTCGTTCATTTTTCACCCAATTTTTTTAAAGCCACATCAGCTTATAATTTCTTCTTTGTTTCAAATTGCGCTCTTCGAAGTGTCCTAACAAGCCACTTTTACAGGTCACCATAATCTTCTAGCCTTTTAAGTGCTGTGTAGTTTTGAAGAAGGTCGACTTGAAAAGGTAACACGCAGACACTTCATATTTCATGTTGGTTATTCCTCACAAGTTCATATTTTATCTTCTCTCGATAACACAAAAATATATTGCAGGTGTCGAAGCTTGTGGCAAAACATGGTAACCTACATCTCTCTGACTTGTGTTCAATGTTATTGCGTTTAGCAGGAAACACTCGCAAGTTATGTAACTTTTATATACAAAAGTTTACACTTTAATTCAAAATATATTTTCAAGAAAGCTGGTATTTCAGGTAAACTGGGGCAAATTTATGAACATACAGGAAAGTAAAAAGAAAACATTTTAAAGCCCATATGTCGAAAATAGAACCACAAACTGAGTAAATAAGAACGAGAAATATTGCCGTTAATATTTGTAGTTAGGAAGAATTAATCTTAGTAATATGAAATCAATGCCAATCCCACTGGCCGCGCTGTCTGGTCTGCTGCAGCAGACCAGACAACACACCCATATAGAGTGCAAAATACCAGTGTCGCATAGATACAGTAAATTCTCCTGATGATGGACACATACTCCATACAGACCTCAACATCTCCTATGTTAGTGAGGTCATCAATGAAAGAACTGACAACCACCTCAACAAACTAGTATCCCATCCCAACCCACTGGTGGAAACACTAACACAACCAAAGAGAAATAAAGGCTAAAAAGACGTTGGACCTCCGACCTTCATGACTGAGGTGTCATCGCTGGATGGGCACCCTACCATGTTAACAGAACAATATGGCAAATTAGATTATAGATTGTTTATACCCCTACAATCTGATGGCTAATAAATAAATAAACAAATAAATAAAACATAGTTGCCCGAAACATGTACAGAACTTGAAATAAATATACTAAGAAGTAGTGTGCACCTAGTTGGCTTCATTTGAAAAAGGCATTGTACATCTTAGCTTTGTAAAAGTACCAGTTTTCTGTCGGGAGAGTCTAATGAACTTCTACTGCTCTTGACACAGTCCTACTGTTTTGCGTTAAAATAGGTATTCGAAAGCGCAAAGATTTATTTCGACCATACACTCATCATGTACATTAATTACTGTCTCTACCAGCTTTCACGGTCGTCAGTGACCCACAATTGCTCGCCCAGCCAGTTAAGGACATGCCGTGTGACATACAGTATCACTTGTGATTCTCTATATCCTGAGGTGCAACGTGGACTGACGTCATTGTAGTACGACCATACAATTTGTCGTTACACAACGCATTAAAAAACTGCTGCTTGGGTAAGGTATTTTTATGTTGGAAGTGAAATTAAAACATGGAAGATGCGCGAAATCTACGGTTAAAATATTTCAGATAGAATGGTTTTGATATTAAAAAAAATATGTGGAAGGGGAAGGTAGTATCTTGAAGAGTTACTGGCTTCGTGAACTTGATGTAGACCACAAGAAGGCTGTAGCAAAAATACACGGCTCGAATATCGATTCTTAAGTATCATAAATCCGAATTCGACCATGATTTGTTTAAATACACCTTCGGCATTTAGCGTTCCACAGCAATGAATAAAGACTGGGGGAAGATCTGAAAGGAAACGTTCGTGAGTCACCTTGAGGTACTACCCCGCAATATGTCTAACCCGGCTGACAAACCAGGACCACCATAAAACAGCCAGTAACCATGCTGAGATGCGAAAACGGACACTTGCCGAAGCGTTACACCTCAAGCGAACACGTTCTGAAAATTCTGATTCGAATGGGGAATATTACGTAGAGTTATCTGCTTTGAATGTATCGGTTCTTATCGGTTTAATTTATAAATATCAGAAGTACAGACATGCGTCGTTTAACGACGGGGATAATTTCTGAGAAATGCGTCGTTAGACGATTTCGTCTTTGTGCGAACCTCATAGAATGCACTTACACAAAACTAGGTAGTATAGCTTACTACAAACCTAGGCTCCTAGGCTACAAACCTGTACAGCATGTTACTGTACTGAAAACTGTAGGAAATCGTAACGCAATGGTAATTTTTATAATATAATATAATATAATATAATATAATATAATATAATATAATATAATATAATATAATATAATATAATATAATATAATATAATATAATATAATATAATATAATATAATATAATAT
>Ga0123352_10015857_pt1 | contig 11997 bp, 8 predicted proteins | sample TergutLab28metaG_FD_89700 | JGI IMG/M metagenome (GOLD analysis project Ga0123352, IMG submission 89700) | Labiotermes labralis P1 segment gut microbial communities from Petit-Saut dam, French Guiana - Lab288 P1 | ecosystem: Host-associated > Arthropoda: Insects > Digestive system > Gut ...
ATAAAAAAAAAAAAAAAGTTTGGGGGGGGGGGGGGGGGGTGAGACAGGCAGGAGAAGGTGGGTAGGTAAGTTAAATACCTCTTATTCAAAATTACAAGGATCAGCATTCAAATACAACTTCTACCCCTTGGTCTATAAGTCTAGGACTAATTTACAGTTTAAAATAATTCGCAACATCAAAACCGCTTGTAGGAATCAAAGCTGAAGGTTTAAGGAAAAATAAACAAATAATTTTTAATTTCACATTAATTCATACTAACTTTTTATTGATGTTGTCATTTCATTACTTTGGGATCATCTTATACAACAATTTTCAAATTAGGTGCAATGGTCATGAGGTTATTGCAAAATATGAAATTTTAAGTACGTATTACCAAAATATAACTCGGACAATTTTTATAAGTGAATTATGAAAAGAAACTGAGAGACACATAATAAGACAGAACGCAATGCCATGAATGAAATTTTAAATTTCTTAATAATTTTACAAATAACATGTCTTTATTTTTGTTTACCAGACCCAATGAATTAAACAGTGTTTAAATCTAGCCCTTGATATAACATACACATTTAATATAACAATATCTTTGGCCTGGGAACAAAGTGAAAATAAATACAGTACAGGTGCAATACTATACAATAATCACCATTTAATCTGATACAAGGAACTGTTTCCTTGGAATTCCTGTGGCAATGACAAACGTTGGCATACTTTACTTCTCCAAAAAAAGATGTACAAAAACAAGCCAAGCCATAATGAAGATCAACTATGGTTTGGCAGCAGAAGATAGTCTAATGATAGAAGATGCACAGGCACAGGCACGTGTGCGCACACAAGCACACACACACAGTCACACTGTTCTTTCACTTTTAAAAGTACTAAATTTATTTTATGTATCACATTTCTCAGTGGTCTAACAATATTGTTTTCCAACAATTTCTATTCTTCTTAACTTTCACTGAATATATATATATATAAATTAAGCAAAAAAGATACACAACTTTAAATAGCGGACTGACAATAGACACCTGCATTTCAACAAAATATACTGGATAAACTCAATTACCTGATTAGTCCTTCATCACTGCTAGAAACACACAAATGCATGCAAACTACAATACTATTTGTGCATGTCCAAAACTGAAAGGAATCATTTCCTTACAAAATTTAACAAAACTCAGATATACATTCAAATGTCTAAAAACTGTCTTGAAATAAAGTTCTTCAAGACTAATATAGGCTCACTCTCCTTCAGGGTACAATTACGAAGTATCAATTAGGTTCACAAAACATGAAGCTCATAATTATGAAAAAGCATGCACAAAAGTCTCCTTAGAAATTCAAAATTGTAAAGAGCAATGTATCAAAAAATACTACAGTCAAATAAAACCTGTAAATGGAAGATGAACTCTACATTGTCAAAGAAAAATCAGTCTTATACAGTGTGGCACAGAGCCAACTGACACATTTGAGAATGCACTTTTGGCCTGTGATGAGAGGGCAGGGGCCACAGCCTGCATCCCAAAGAAGAGATAACATTGTGCCATCTCAAAACTTTCTCAGTGAAAATGGATCAGTGGATTATTTAGTGTGCTCATGAACAACAAACAGCAGTTTCATGTATTTGGGATCCCACAGACCGTACTGTTACCAGACCTCATGGTCCTTGTCTTCTTCCTACAGGGAATATTTGAAAGATTATGTACACAGGGATCGCCCACACACACACACACACACACACACACACACAAAATGCAACAGCCGAAACATGCCATTCAGGATGAGACTGTGACCATATATCAAGGGCTGTCGTGCAGATATTTTTCAGTTTTGTAATGTGTACAAAAATGTGCTGCAAATGATGGAGGCAACCGAGATGTTATCATAAAAATAATAAATAAATAAATTGGTTGCTTTGTACTTAAAAATGGTGCATTCAATTTCATCCCTTTCTTGTGTAAAATATTACATGTTTCAAATAGTGTCAGTTGGCTCTGCACAACTTGTACATGAATATATAAAGACAGCATAATTTAATTAAAAAAAAAAAATTTTTTTTTCTTCACATTAATCGGTCATGCTAAAGTTCCATTCACCAGGATGACCAAATGAAATTTTTTTGTGTTCATCGTCCCATTGTGTTACTTGTAACAAAGAACGATCTAAATCTGTCAAACACAACTAATTTATGTTCTAAGCTTTATTGTAGCAACATAATTTGACATAATTTGGTCATCTTCAGGTCATTAATATAAAGCTCATAACAGTAGTGTACACAATTGTATTAGATGGTATTAATATATGAGATCTGAGTTATTAAACAACAACTGTAACAGAAGGTAACAACATAACATACCTCAGGACCATAAGAAAATAATGTTGATATATTTTCAGCAACAGTAACAACATTGAAACCCTACTTAATTTCCCACAGTATTTATATGCAAATACGTCTTTTTGAAATAACTACAACATAGTTCTTGGTTTGTTGTTCCATCAATGATGCAACTTCTATATTACAGAGTTTTTTCTACTGTTTAGCTGACCAAGAATCCTACTGACTGTGGGTCTCGGACTTAATATTACAAATTCTTCGAACATAACATTATTTGCTCTTTCACATAACAAGACAATTGACTCTTTCCCCCCACGTGTGGGTTGAAGGAACTCTATTTGTTCTGATAACTCTCTCTCCATACTCACTTTCAGAATGAACACAGAGGCAGCAAATTTGTCTCAAATATTGGCAATACAGTCAACTGCCACGTGGTGCACAAACACAAAACAGGTAAAACATTAAGTTACATTTATGTTGCAAAGTGATGTGCTTTAATAAATAGACTTGATGTAGTTTTTCAGTGTCATTACTAGTCAGGATTGTCTTGATTTATATGTGAGATATGTACATTAACAAATTTTTTGGAACATATGAGATGGAAGACGAAACCAGGAGCAAACTGCTGGTGGCAGCTTGGTTCAAGGCTCAGTCTGCAAATGTTATCCATAAGCCTTTTGAACCAAAGAAGTGTGAATGTCTTTTAACTGATATAACAGCAATGGTACTGAATATTAAGAAGACAGCGAATGAATGGTGTTTAATGAAATGGTTAGGTAAAAACAGGCAAAAGTAGAGAAATTAAGAAGATTTGTGTCTGTAAGTCATTTGAAATAAGCAGATGGAAGCATTATTTCAAATATGAGTATGTGCTGTTTGTTACGCGTATTCAGAGGGATGGGGCAACGACACAAAGAAATTGAGGTAAAAAAACTTGGTAATGAATCTGTCCATAAGACAAACCCAGTCTGACATTACATGCCAATATAATGAGTTCAGAGAAGGCACTCAGTGATCAGCACAGCCCATCATTCATGTCCCACCTAAGAACAAATTCAAAATGCATGTATTTCTAATTTGCGTATCTGTGCTTCAAAACTAAATAAGCTTATTTTGAAATGTTGATGACAGAACTAGTGCTTTTGAAGTTCAGTATTGTGTAATAGCTACTGACCTAATGATGCCATGTATTTTGTACAAAGAACACTGTACAATTCAAAACAAATTCCATTTATGTTACAGCTATACAGCATATAATTCTAGGAAAAGTGACAGTCCTAAGTTGCGTACAAGATGCGGAAACCATTACTTCAGAAACTATTATGTAAACACTGAACTTCAAAAGTGTTATTTTTGACTCAGTTCTTAACCTTTTGCGATTTGTCATGCCATGCAAATTCTTATTAGTCTATAGTGTCAACATTTTAATGAGTGAGAGATGAAATTAAGAGTATCTTGCAGGCACCTTAAACTTTTAGTGCTAGTGCTAGTGCACCTTACATATTAATATGAAATGCTCAGCACCAAAAGGTTAATACTGTCAAATACAACAGTATACAATAATTCTGTGAATTTTATATTCATGGCCTGAAGATGACCAAATTAAGTCAAAATATGTTGCCACAAAAACGCACAAAAAATACTTTAGTTGGGTTTGACACTATTTAAATTGTTCTCTGACCAGTCGGGATTATTCAGTAATAATTAATTTCGTTAAGACAGGAATCACAGTGGCCACACTATATTTACATTTATGTTACAAATTATTTTAAGAAAAAAGAAAATAGAATAACTAACATGTAAATATACATTTTAAATTACTGGATTCTGATCTAAATCCCTCCCCTCCAAATCAGACGATGTGGAGAAAAAATTATTTTTGGTGTGTACGGCAATTGTGTTTCCAAAACTACCACATATCAATAAAAACATGTCAGCATCAACACATATGACCCTTGTGTTCTACTGAACCTCCAAAGGACACTGCTGATCACAAATTTAAGCTCCACAAAAACAGACTACTCATAGCACATTTGTCTTTAAAAGATGAAGATCATACACACTTCATGAAGTACTCTTTTTTAATAATTTAATTGTACTGAATTACATTGTGTCATATCATTCATTTTTTACTGTTATTAGTCTCTCTGAATATTAATTAAAAATGAATTTGATTTGAAGTTGAACACTACAGAATGAAATCTGTGACAGTTACAAACCATCATACTGCTTGAAAAGACCTGATGGCTACAGAGGAATACTATCAACTGCAACCAGTATCCCAACACAGTAGAAAGCATACTGTCACAGGTGCTAAAATATGGAGCTGATGCTTTAATCTCTTGAGTAGTAATGGTATTCCAGCTGTTCTTACTTTGTGAGTCTATAATGACTTCAGTGTCCAGACAGATGTGTTCAAGTGAGAGTCACAAGTTAGAATTTATTATATTTTCGTAGTAATGCCTGCATTTATAAACATGAAGAAAAAAGAAAAGGGGGAAAAAAAGAAATTAAGAATCAATTTCACGCAAACCGGGAACATTTGGTTATGGCCTGCAGCAGGACATAATTTACCAGCTCAGCTGTTTCCCATAAAAAAATAATTGCACATAATTTACTTTTACCCTTTGCAGCCAATGTCTAACATGTAATTCCTCTATCCACAGTTATTTCAACTGGTGAAGTGCTGATACTGGAATGGTGATGCCGTTGAGGTATATGCAACAGCTTTGGTGCTGCTGATGCTGCATGGTGTTGGCAGCACTGCATTCCACACTGGGCACATGACAAATAGGATCCTACAGTAGGATATGAAATTGATGGTCTATCTTCCAAGCAATTCTTTGGTCGCTTCTGAACAGGGATCTCTTCATTCTCCTCGCTGTCAGCATCCTGACTTCTATCAGTAACATCTGTACCATTATTCTGTATACTATACAAACCAGACATATCCTTACTGTCCAGGACACCATCTTTTTCACATCTACTTCTATTCGATAAGCTACAGGAATGGTCTCTTCCACTTACTCTATCTGTTTCTAAATTATGACACAATACTGATACATTTGTTACTGAACTCCTGATGTCAGTACTTTCTGAATGCTCTGATCTGCTGCTTGCAGGATTGCCTGAAGAAAACGTAGACTCATTGTTGGCTTGGTATGCATTCAGAATATTTTTAACCACAGACTGCTTCCCTGACAGCCATGGGTGTTCCAAGCACTGGTGACAAGTAAGGCGATTACTGAACAATAAAAGGGAAATAACAGTTAGTAGCTGATGACAACCATATAATTACAGTAAATGAAATTGGAATGGGTTCGAATGAAAGTCTAGGGGGTACAATTTCAGCCACATGCTACTGAAAGTTTATATATTGTAACCAATTAATGGCAAAATTCTCTTTATGCCACTGATAGTTCTGAACCTCAAGAGATAAACAATATAAATTTAACTCTTAGTAATTATAAAAATAGTCTCTGAATGACATTAATTTAGTGATCCAGGACGGTAAATCCTCTGAATGATCACCAGCTGTTAGCTGATGCTGAAAGTTGGTCACAGAACATCATTTAGAAAAGAAGAAGAATGGAGAAGTTCTATTGGTCCAGCACAATTTGAGATTTCCAGTGACAAATGATTATGTACAATGTACAAAATTTTTCTTCTGAAGACGAAATCCCCTGGCTTCATACATATCAGCCGTTGTTTAAATCACTGTCAAAGCTTTCCAAGAGAACCAAGTTTTAGAATTCACTACATTTCACATTTTTATAGCTTTTTCCACAAAGGCCCACTGTTGTACCATCACCCACCAATTTAAACCTATTTCTTCCAAGTGTTCTCTTATGTTTCAATTGTACCACATTTAAGTTTCAATTGTTAACACATATTTATGTATTATACTAAAAGAAATACAAAGGCCTAATATCTACACTTCACATGCAGAACACCAACCAAATTTTGAACGCAATTCTTTCTTCCACCACACATGTTACATGTCCTTCCAATCCTATCTGTCTTGATTTAATCACCCTAACAATATTATATGGGGGACCGCAGTAGCACAGTGGTTAAGGTGCTGCGCTACAAATCGGAAGGTAGCTGGTTTGATCCCAGCTGGTGTCATTGGAGTTTTTCATTGACATAAAATCCTTCTGATCACACTATGGCCCTGGGGTAGACTCAGCCTCTAACAGAAATGAGTACCAGGAGCATTTCTTGGGGGTAAAGGCGGCCGGTGCGTAAGGCTGACAACCTTACCACCATCCTGTGCCAATGTCATGAAATTTGGGAACCTTAACTTCCTGGAACCCTCTGGGCTACTGCTGACCTGCAACAGGACTGCTTTACCTTTACCTTTAACAATATTGTATGAAGATTACATATTATAATGCCCCTCATTATGTAATTTTCTCCATTCTACTACATACTTCATATTACTCTCCTAAGACCAGTGTTCTTTCTATATAAAAATTTTCAGCCTCTGCCCTTCCGTCAAAGGACAGAACCACATCAAAGTAAAGATTAACTTCTAAAGTTATGCAGTTGAACTAACTCCAAGACTCATTCCTGAGGAGCCAACAGTAATTAAACTGGCCAAAAAGTCCCATACACTTTGTGGAAACGTCAGGTTCACTGTTGTATTCATTATAGCCCATACTGATAATCGATTTTAAGATCTGGTTGTCAGGAAGCAGCTGAGAAAGTAAAATGTTCTCATTTTGAGGTTTTGCAGTGGTGATGAGGATTCCCTTCTTCTACAAAATGATATCACATCATACCACAGCAGAATGGAGTCCCCAAAAGATTCTGATGTAAGTTTTATAACAAATTTTGTAGGTTCATTGTGTGCTTCATTACACAACAAATACCTTTCCTTTCCTTATGTCCTTCACAAGGTTTCTCTCAGCAGCAATATTTACAGTAAGATTCAGTTACTTCCACAAATTCATACATACTTATACACACACTATACTAGCATGAAAATATTCAAAAGTTTACCATGCACACTCATGTCAGGTGAAAGAAAGGACTCTTGTAAAGCAGAAATAAAAAAAATACTGTATAGTGGACCAGGTAAAGGAAATGACATCCTTCCATTCTCAGAAATGCTTGACACCAGGTAAAGTAATTATTAACAAGGCAGATAATGTGCACATAAAATGTAACATTGAAGCACATTCATGCAACCATTATCGCAGTGGGAAAGCAATAAATATTACACATTCTGTGTGCGTGTTTGTAGCCATAGTTACCCAGCATGTGATGTGCATGCGCCATATTGTCAGCTGTGGCCTGTCCAGTTCTACAACATTTTTCCACATTATCTCATAAATGGCAAGATTTTCTGTGGAGGGGGCAGGGGGTTACTAAAAATAAAATGTGGGTTTTGATTTTCTCTAAAATTTTTTGTCCAAAACATTTTTCATTCTAAAAAGAACTGTGCAAGATATGATCATAAATGTATACTGGTCTTCATGTAAAGTGCCTGTTACTCTTATCAGATTTTAAGGGAACTTGAATATTCTTGACAGATTTTAAAAATATACCTGAATATGGCCAGTGGGAGCCGAGTTGTTCCATGTGGATGGGCGAACCTAATATGTAGTTACTTTTCACAATTTTGTGAACACACCTAAACACTGTTTGAAGTTCTTGTGCAGAAACTGTCAATACTACCTGCAAACCTGCAGCCTCTCTGTTATTTTGAACATTTGTGTGACCATTGAAATAATACCACCTCTAAAATATGTCAGCAGTGGATTTACTTCACCTGCACACACTGTTTCAAGGAACCACTAACAAAAATGTGCTGCTGCAAAAAAAGATGGGAGTTCTTTCACAGCTGCAAATTTGTGTGGTTTAAAATGACGCAATTTTATGGCTATGTGTACAAATTATTTTGATACGCTGACGTCTTGGGGGTAAGTATCTTAAATGAATTTTTGTGGAGAAGCTTCTTATCACACTTCAGCATTATCTAACATTTCTACTTAAAAAATATGTCACAATTGCCCTAGTTTATTTAACAGGAAACCTCTTTTTCAGAATTTGTTCTCCAGTGGATGCAACGTTGATTTCAACCAAAATGAAATAATGGGAAAAAACATCTTCGAAACTTGCTCTGACACTTCCTTCCTTACATAGGTTTCTGTGACAAAAATCCTCTGTTTTACAATGTATTGCACATTTAGGAGCAATAACAACAATTTTGGTGACCACAGAACGCCTGTTTCACTGCAATACTTAGATTCATGGATTACAAAAGACAATTCATCTATGTAACACATGGCATGTAAAACTTGACAGTATGAGCACACTGAGATGACCTAATATAACTTTACATCAGTGATAAAAGTGATGGTCTGTGACTCATGCCGTGGCTTATCATGTTGCCATATACTTATGGTCTGCTTTCAGCTGAATTCCCTGTATACTGGACTGTGTCCACTGTATGAGGTACCTTTGATACAAAGAACATTTCAGAACCTGGTAATGCTTTTGTCACCAGGCAAAACCAGTATAATAAAACCCATTGTGCTGGATACATTAGATTGTGGTAAAAAGTGTTCCCATTACAGGTCCTGTGTGGCCCAGAGGGTGGGTAGAGATATAGCTCCTCTTCCATGACCGCGGTATTAGAAGGGGGTGAGTGGTCAGCAGCATGCCCCGGCTGCACTTTATCCCGGGAAAGACTTGGTACCCATTTTACAGGAGGCTGGGTGGGCCCCAGGGCCGGTCTGGATGGGCAGAAAACCTCGTCCCCACTGGGATTCGATCCTGGACCATCCAGCTCGTATTCAGTCGCTATACCGACTGAGCTACCCAGCCCACCTTAGATTGTGGTAATATATATATATATATATATATATAAGACTGGACAAGATCAAGGTACATACCAGATCTACTCAGATGAGATTTAACAAGCTTAACACATGCTTGGTAAATTATATACTGAAATCATTCATCCAACACATATCGACTGCAATATCACAGTTCATACATCCTTCCTACCTAGGATCCTTAACTAAAGTGGCCTGGATGAAGTCTTTGGCAACAGACGATACTCCACCAAACAGTTCATCAGGAAAGCTAAGGCAGCATTGTGATATGTTGCAGAAAGTCTCTTGCTTGTTTCCTCCACCAAATGGTGAGTAGCCAGACAGAAGTACATATGCCAGTATACCTACAGACCTACAAATACAACAGTATGAATGTGTCATACACACAAAAACTGTACTTCACCTGTACAGGTTATCACATATCAAATATGAGAACATAATGAAATAAAAATGGTCACGATCTGCTTCAAGAAAAAGAAATGCCACATTTACAAATGTATCTTAACGAAATGTATTATCAATCTATGTTAATATTAAAAATTTAGTCATATCAATGCCAAGTTAGATACAGAAAACAGTTGTAGCTCTCTGAAAACATGTTCTCTGGTACAGTGGATTGTCTTACATTCGTGCATGTGCACGAGGAAAAACACTTCCGTAGCATTCTGCAGAATAGCATTTTTCAACCTTACTGGTATTGCAGACCCCTTTAAAATTAACAATAATTTTACCAACCCCTTCCCCAAGTATCCTGACACGTGGACTCCTAAAGCACAAATGACAGTAACATTTAAAGCTGGAATGTTATAGTAACTTTTAACCATGCAGTATTAATTCAAACGAATGACAGCTCTTCAGTCTGATTGTTTTTATGTCTTATCTCATTATTGCATGGACAACTGTATTACTTTATAGTGTTACTGTTCCAGCTTAATTATGGGTTAACTAGAGTAATGTATGCTGCTTGGGAACCTCACCAATCTTTATTACACTGTGTCTAAATGAAAATTAATTCAGAGTTCTAAGAAGACTCATGAAAGAACATTTGGTATAGAACCCATCTCATCTTGTAGTACCCTGGAATTTGCATACAGGAGGTAAGGACACTGAGTGTAGCAGCCAGGACAAAAGCCATTAAGCTTCACAGGACGTCCTTGTTCAGGATATGACCAAATTGTGGGCTTCTTTAAACATGGTAATGAAATTTCTGGTTCCATAAATGCAGGTAATTTACTAACTAGCTGAGAAACTAGTAGTTTCCCAAGAGGGATCTTGCTCCATAGATTTAGTTGTCTTGATATCTTAAACTGACTGAAATGATTCACAGAAATGTCTCTTGCTCTACTTTATGATGACAGTGGCAACATATTTTGATCAAATGATTAATTAATGGCTCCAAGTACGCCCTGTGACACGGAGCTACATGATACACATAATAATAATCAGTGAAAACCATACGAGTAACACTCACCAGATATCTGTGGCAAGGCTGATTGGCTCATAGCTCAGTATTTCAGGTGCTGCAAGAGAAACAAGATTACGTTCCATCGCAATATGCTGTACAATGACATTCACTCACTGCGCAAGTTATATAAAAACAATTCCTGATAGCTCACGTAATGTTAACTACAATTTAAAGGCTATTTTATATCAAACAACTGATAGTGTAACAATTTTACGCTAAACACTGAAGTGTCAAAATAATCCAACCATAAATTTCATGCTTCTATAAGTGAGTATTAACCATTAGACGCCTAATGTCAATTATAGTGGTCGTACTGCTCCGCTAACTTCTAAAGTTGCATTTTATATATTTATTCAACAAATATAGGTACTGAATATTTTAAACATGGTGTATACTGTCCGTTTTTTCTCTTCAAAATGCAGTTTGTTTCATAATTCTAACCTATTTGGTTCCTGTATTATTCACATTTTATATACAGGTGTGCTAAAATTAAAAAAATAATTCCGGCGCCAAAAGGTTAAAATGAGAGTTACCAGCTGCAGACCACAAAACTAGGGGTAGACAGATAAATGCAAACACTCTGAATTGGAAGAACAGAATCTTCATTTGAACATGTGTCAAAGACCAGCATTCACACGATTACACAGAAAAGTATATTGGTTTAGCGGAAAACTGCGAGTATTGTAACAGAGTCAGGAACAAAATGTGAAGAAGGTACAGAACACTTTCCTTGAAAAAATATGAAAGTCATGAAAAACTGAGGATAAGATGTTCTAGTCTGGATTTGAAGCAGGCATCTCCAAAGCATAAATAGGAATTCAAATCCCCTGATTCAAATAATCTGGCATAGAATACAGCTACAAATGGTGCCACAGAACGTGTACTGTGCAATCACTCAATTTTATTGATGATAAAGCATACCAACATAATCAGGTGTCCCCAGAATTTCCCGTAGTTCAATTCCACTCTGGATAACCCTTGAAATCCCAAAGTCACATAGTTTGATGTCACATTCTGGATAGGCTGCAGTCAGCAGCAGGTTCTGTGGCTGTAACAATTGAAAGTAAGAATACAGTATGGAATTATAGATTGCTTCTGAAACTTTCACACACAGAAAAGAACACTTCCAACTAGTGGGGATTACTTACTTACTCCATGGTGCAGAATCCTTCTTGCGAAGCTAACTGGTTTGCAGCTAGTCAAGAATTTCCCTGCATTTCACGGAACCCAAAAGTTCATTACCGCACTCACAAGCGTCCGCCACCCGTCCCTATCCTGGGCCAGCCCAATCCAGTCCATATACCCACATCCCACCTCCTGCAGATCCATCCTAATATTATCCACCCATCTA